>ENA-ORCV01000272-ORCV01000272.1-marine-metagenome-genome-assembly--contig:-NODE-272-length-54671-cov-3.969191_pt1 | contig 54671 bp, 59 predicted proteins | sample MGYA00237779_ERZ508509 | MGnify/ENA primary metagenome ERZ508509 (study PRJEB26180, sample SAMN06268772) | marine metagenome | isolation source: Bioluminescent Bay, La Paraguera, Puerto Rico | place... | reverse complement strand
CGCCGACCAGCGGGATGGCGGAGAACAGGTTGGTGATCACGGTCGCGCCCCAGAAGCTCATCTGGCCCCACGGCAGCACGTAGCCCATGAAGGCGGTGGCCATCATCAGCAGCAGGATGACGACGCCGAGGATCCACAGGATTTCGCGCGGCGGCTTGTAGGAGCCGAAATAGAGCCCGCGGAAGATATGGATGTAGACGACGACGAAGAACGCCGAAGCGCCGTTCATGTGGATATAGCGGATCAGCCAGCCGTAATTCACGTCGCGCATGATGCGTTCGACCGAATCGAACGCCATCGCCGTGTGCGGCGTGTAGTGCATCGCCAGCGTGATGCCGGTCACGATCATGATGACCAGCACGATTCCGGCCAGGGAACCGAAGTTCCACCAGTAATTCAGGTTGCGCGGCGTCGGATACTCGTAGAGCTCGTGGCTCATGAACGAGAAGACGGGGAGCCGGTGATCGACCCACTTTACGAGGCCGTTATCCAGCCAGGCAGGTTTCTGAAATTGAGCCATTACCCTGATCCCTAGCCGATCTTCACGACGTTTTCGTTGAGGAAGGTGTATTCCGGCACCGGCAGGTTGGCGGGTGCCGGACCCTTGCGGATGCGGCCGGACGTATCGTAATGCGAGCCGTGGCAGGGGCAGAACCAGCCGTCAAAGTCGCCCTTCGCCTCGCCCTCGGCCGTCCCCAGCGGGATGCAGCCGAGATGCGTGCACACGCCGACGAGGATCAGCCATTCGGGTTTCTCAACCCGCGCGTCGTCGGTCTGGGGGTCGACCAGATCGTCGACATTGACGGAGCGCGCCTCCTCGATCTCCTTCTCCGTCCGGTGCCGGATGAAGACCGGCTTGCCGCGCCATTTGACCTTGATGGCCCGGCCGACTTCGATGTTGGAGATATCGACCTCGATGGAGGCCAGGGCGAGCGTGTCCGCTGCCGGGTTCATCTGGTCGATGAACGGCCAGGCAACGGCCGCAACGCCGACCGCGCCGAATGCGCCGGTGGCCAGCGTCAGGAAGTCACGCCGGGTCTCGCCCTCGTGACCGCCGTGCGCCGTGGTGCCGTCGGTTTCAGCCATGCTTTAACACCTTAAGTAATTTAGTCCGCTGACACGTTCCGTGTTTCGGATGTCCGCAGGGATACGGACATGTGAACCCTCCTGCGGGCCGCAGACACCCGCCGCTGCCATAGCTAGCACGGGCGCAGATTCGATGCATGCGGCGCGTCGCCGCATTTTCCCCTCCACGCCCCGGCGGTTACCGGACCCGGGAGCGGTATAATCCAATTCGCGCGCCGTGCAAACCCTCGGCTTTTATGGTTAACAGGGGGTTAAGGGTGGGGAATTGCGGCATTCGAACGAAGGCGTTCGACCGAACATCCCAACCGGACCATTCCGAACGACAGACCTCCCGGCCGGCGTCAAAAATCCCCAATCTCCTCCAGAGATGCGGTGTACTGGCTATCGTAGTCTGCAACCCATCTTTCCGCTAAACGCGCAGCAAGCGAACGTTCGCGTTCGTCCAACCGATTGCGGACGTTATGTTCCATTTCCGGCCATTTTGCTTCCGGGCGCGGCCGCCCCACAAGGCGTGCGATCTGATACCATTTGTATGCATTGACCAGCAGGATTCGTCTCAGGCTAGCCTGCGCCTCGGGAACTTTCCGTTCACAATCCCGCACGCGCGAACCATCCGCCGCGTCGAGATAAGTCTTGGCTATCCTGGCCACCGGGAGATCCTTCCACTCGGAGGCCTCGTAAAAGGCCACGTTACGTATCGAAACGAGGACCGACAGAGCAATATCGCAAGGTAAAGTGCCGCTGTGGCGCGGACGACCGGCGAGGTCTCCGGTTGGGGGATCCGCGGGATTGCAATCAACGGCTTCCGCTCCGGAATGTCCTACCGCCAAGCCGCCCACTGCCCGGGCGATTTCCGTCAGATCTAGGCTTTCGTCCATCATCACCGCGCCATGGGCGTCTCCGGCGGCCGACGCCTTTCCGTACCATTTCGCCGCAGCCTTGTAGTTCGGCGGAATGCCAGCTTCCGCGTATTCGCCGACAGCAACAAGCGCTTCGGGATTACCGTCCGACGCGGCCCGGCACGTCCAGTACCATTTAAGGGGTCCGGCCGCACTGCGGCCCATCGCCCAGCCGGCTGCCGGATTTCCTGCAACGGCCTCACCAATCGTCGTTTCATCCGGAACGACGGTTCCGGACCAAATGGCGTTTCGCGCACCGTCAAATACGACATACACCTCGCCCGTCGCTTGGTTAACCTCGTATGATGTGAACCCTCGCATCAGCCCACCGAGAAACGCGGTAGCCGCATCGGCCGCGAAATTTCCGCTGGAATAGGTTGTCGCGGAACCAGCACGATGCGGAACATGCTGGGACATCGTCCCCGCAAAGTACCTGTACCGCTTCACCAGTAAAGGCCCGACGATCCGATCGTCACCCGACCGTTCAAGGGCAGCGTCCAGATGTTTTTGGGACGTCCCAAACCTGATCTCGCTTAGCGCGCGCGGTTTTCCCTCACCAGGCGGAGGAGCGGTTACAACAGGAGAGCCGGAATTACAGGCGCTCAACGTGACAGCGCCAATCCCGAATGCAAGATACGTAAACTGCTGTCTCAAGTTTCGTCTTAAATACATAAATTTCATGACTGACCCGTTCCGCTCGATCACTCGAATTGAATAGTTTGTGCAGATTCCGCATCGAGAACCGCACAATTTCAATCACGGTCAGCTAACATATTGATACTCAGTGTTTCAGTCGAGCAAACGTCCTCATCATGCGCATTGCCCTCTACGAGCCCGACATCCCGCAGAATGCCGGCGCCGTCTTCCGGCTGGCGGCCTGTCTGGGCGTCGGCGTCGACGTGATCGAGCCGTGCGGGTTCGTGCTCGACGACCGCCGTCTGCGGCGCGTGTCGATGGATTACGGGCCGCGCGCGGAGGTGACGCGGCACGCGTCCTGGCGGCGCTATTCCGAGGACCGCAAAACCGGACGGCTGGTCCTGCTGACCACCGGCGGCGACACGGCCTATACGGCGTTCGAATTTGAGCCCACCGACACGCTGCTGCTGGGCCGCGAGAGCGCGGGCGTGCCTGAGAGCGTTCACGCGGCCGCGGACGCGCGGCTGATTGTCCCAATGACGGCGGGCGCCCGGTCGCTTAATGTCGTCACCGCGGCGGCCATGGTGCTGGGCGAGGCCCTGCGCCAGACCGGCGGATTTGCGATGGCGGAGGAGCAAGCGGCGCAATGACCGACAAGACCCTGGAAGACCGCAAGGAAATCGCGTCGGCGTGGTTCGCAGAGCTGCGCGACCGGATGTGCGCGGCGTTCGAAAAGCTGGAGGACGAGGTGCAGCCGCCGAACGACGCGGCGGGCGACGGCAAACCCGGCCGGTTCGAGCGCACGGCCTGGGAGCGACCGGGCGGCGGCGGCGGCGTGATGTCGGTGATGCGCGGTCGCGTGTTCGAGAAGGTCGGCGTCAACGTCTCGACCGTCCACGGCGAGTTCTCGGAGGAGTTCCGCAAGCAGATCCCGGGCGCGGACGAGGACCCGCGCTTCTGGGCGTCGGGCATCTCGCTGGTCTCGCACATGCACTCGCCGCTGGTGCCGGCCGCGCACATGAACACCCGCATGATCGTCACGACCAAGCACTGGTTCGGCGGCGGCGGCGACCTGACGCCGATGTACCCGGTCGACGAGGACACGGCCGAATTCCATGCCGCCTACAAGGCCGCGTGCGACAAGTACGACCCGGCCTACTATCCGAAATACAAGGAGTGGTGCGACGAGTACTTCTACCTCAAGCACCGCGACGAGCCGCGCGGCGTCGGCGGCATCTTCTATGACTATCACGATTCCGGCGACTGGGACGCGGACTTCGCCTTCACGCAGGACGTGGGAAAGGCGTTCCTGGAGGCCTATCCGAAGCTTATCGCGAAGCACATGAACGAGCCGTGGACCGCCGAGCAGCGCGAGCACCAGCTGGTCCGCCGCGGGCGCTACGTCGAGTTCAACCTGCTCTACGACCGCGGCACGCTGTTCGGCCTGAAGACCGGCGGCAACGTCGAGGCGATCCTGATGTCGATGCCGCCCGAGGTGAAGTGGCCGTAAAAAGGCCTCGAAAAAACCGGCCGAAAAAACAACCCCATGCACCCGAAAACGCGCGAGGCCCTCTGCGGGCCTGCGGAAGCGCCCTAGCGCCGCTCCCACGGCGGCGGGTGCGGACGGCCGTGCGGCGGCGGGCCGCCGAAACCCGGTCCGCCCATTCCGGGTGGGCCACCCATGCCCGGGGGACCGCCCATCCCGCCGGGGCCGCGCCTGCCGCCGGGCGGGCCTTTCCGGAAGCTGTCGTCGGGCGTGCCGAGGAAGCTGCGCGGAATGAAGGGAAAACCCTCCGTCAGGAAGTAGGCATAGGTGCCATTGGGATATTCGGGCGTCACGGTGAAGCGCACGTTGGATTCGTCGAGGTCGCCGGCGCCGTCCACGAACTGCCAGTCCTCGACGAACGTGCCGTCATAGCGCCCGCCGGGCCCGTCGGGCCGTTCGCCCGCCTTCAGCCGCCAGCTCGACCGCATCTGCTTTACGCCCCTGGACGGCTCCTTCGGATCGGCGTAGCCGTAGAGCGCATAGATGGGTAAGCCGTCCGCCGCGTAACCGATCAGCGGCGAGTGCTTCTCCGGCGTGACATCGTCAAGCAGCCCCTTCGGCAGCCCGTGATAGTGATATGCGCCGGTCCGCTGGACATGCGCGTTGTTGCTGTCCATCCCGAGGTCGATCTTTCCCGACAGCGCCTCGTACTGCCAGCCGGAGCGCCGGTCCCGGTTCCAGAATTCCGCCGCGCCCGGATCGAACGGCACGCCGTTGACCGCGACGCCGAACTCGTTGAGTCCCACCGGCGCGCGCCGGTTGGCAGGCACCGGGTTGAGCGGCACGCGGAATTCGTACTGCTGTTCGGAAATGGCGTTGGGGTTGCCTCTGTTGGGAAACCGTCCGGTTTCGTGGTTCGGAATGCCGTTGGAACGGATGTAGCGGTAACCGTCTTCGGTGGTGATCTCGACGCGGTTCGTCTGCGCCGGGGCCTCGCCCGCCGGCAGCGCCGCGGCGCCGGCCGCCAGCATACCCATCACCGCCAGCAGGTAGCTGTTGGTCCGTCGCTTCATGCGCTTCCCCCTCCTGTGCCTGTTCAGCTAAGGTGCGCAACACACAGGGCTAACAGGTAATCATCGGGGAAACATGTTCAAGATGAGGCGTCTTCATTTGCGGCTGGCGGTCTGCCTGGCACTGCTGTTCACGGGCGGCGCCCATGCCGCCGACCTCGACATCAAGGCGTTCTACGGGGAGTTCCGCGGCGGCGGCGTGGCGGAGAATGCCGACAGCGTCTATTTCGGCGTGACCGCCCGCGACTTCGACGTCGTCATCGCCCCGGACGGCAACGGGTTCAAGGTAACGTGGACGAGCGTCATCCGCAGCGGCGGCACGCCCGGCAACCCCGATGTCCGGCGCAAGTCCGCGGCGCTGGTGTTCGAGCCGACGGCGCGCGCGGGCATCTGGCGCGCGCGGAATTCGGCCGATCCGGTGACCGGCGGCCAGGTCGGCTGGGCCCACATCCGGAACAACACACTGTCGGTCTATCTGATGGTCGTACGCGACGACGGCCGTTACGAGCTGCAGCAGTACGACCGCACCATCATGCCGACGGGCATGGAGCTGGTCTTCACCCGGCTCCGCAACGGCGAGGAGGTGCGCACGGTGAAGGGCCGGCTGGTCAAGGTCGCCAACTGATGTCGGAAAAACCAGGCAGCGGTCCGGACCTGCGGGGCTGGATCGAAACGCTCGAGACCGCGGGCGAACTCAAGCGCGTGACCGCGCGGGTCGACTGGGACGAGGAGATCGGCGCGGTGACGCGCGCCAACATGGCGCTGGGCGGCCCCGCACTGATCTTCGAGAACATCCGCGACCACACCGATACGCTGTGCACGCGCCTGATGACCTGCGGGCTCTCGACGCGCGGCCGCACCGCGATGATGGCGGGCCTGCCCGCCGATATCTCGGACAGGGACCTCGTCCGCCATTTCAAGGACCGCTACCGTGCACCCATCGAGCCGGTGATCGTCGAGACCGGGCCGGTGAAGAAGAATGTGCTGCGCGACAACCAGATCGACCTGGGCCAGTTCCCGGCGCCGCGCTGGTTCGGATCGGACGGCGGCCGCTATATCGACACTTATTGCGGCGTGGTGACCCGCGACCCGGAAACCGGGCGCGCCAATGTCGGGCTCTATCGCGGCATGGTCGCGGGCCGCAACACCATCGCCAAGCTGATGCTGCCGACGCAGGGCTGGGGCGGGCATTTCGGCAAGCACCGCAACAGCGGCGAGAAGATGCCCATTGCCATCGTGCACGGCTGGCACGACGTGCTGCCGTTCTGCGCCGGCAGCCCGTTTCCGCGGCGCATCTGCGAATGGGACATGATGGGCGCGATCCTCGGCAAGCCGGTCGAGTTGGTAAAGTGCGAGACGAACGACCTGGAAGTCCCGGCCAACGCCGAGTTCGTGATTGAGGGCTATATCGACCCCGACCCCGACACGTTCGTGATGGAAGGCCCGTTCGCCGACTATCCCGGTCACGAGGGCGGCAAGCCCTCGCCGAAGCCGGTCGTGCAGATCGAATGCATCACGCACCGCGACAACCCGATCATGCGCGGCGCGCTGGAAGGCGCGCGGCCCGGTTTTCCGAGCGAGGACTCGACGCTGTGCGGCTATTCCTGGTCGGCGATCGCGTGGAACATGCTGGAGGACGCGGGCGTCGACGGCGTGCTCGACGTGTGGATGCCGCCCGTGGTCACCGGCATGAACATCGTCGTCCAGATCCAGAAGCGCTATCACGGACACGCGCAGCAGATCGCCAACACACTGTGGGGTACGTCGGCCGGGCAGTGGTTCTTCAAGAACGTGATGGTGGTCGAGGAGGACATCGACCCGCGCGACTGGGAAGCGCGCGAATGGGCGATGGCGTTCCGGGTCAATGCCGGCGAAGGCGGCGTGACGACGTTCGGCCCCACCTTCGGCTCGGTCCTCGACCCGTCGACCAAGCCGGAATTCGCGGATATCCGGAAATACGGCACCGCGCGCTGGACCCGGGTGCTGGTCGACGCGACCCGCAACTGGACGTTCGAGCGCAACCCGGACTGGGACGGCCGGCGCATGTCGCCGATCGCCGCGATGGATCCGGCGCTGGAGCGCCGCATTGCGGACCGCTGGTCGGAATACGGCATCGGCATCGACTATCTGGACGACGACATGCGCGAACGCCTGACGCTGGAAGAGCTGCGCAAGCGGTTTCCCGACGCCTAGATCTCAGTCGTCGGCGCGGCGGGCGAGCGCCGCGCGCATCCGCGCCAGGCAGGCCTCGCGGTCCGGTGTGAAATTCTCGTCGACCCACCAGTTTTTCGTCTCGGCGATCAGCGTTCCCACCTCCGGCCCCTCGGACACGCCGAGCGCCATCACGTCGGCGCCGCTGACCGGGAAATCCGGGGCGGTCCAGTCGCGGGCCGCGGCCCAAAGCGCCGCCCACGCGGCATCGGTCTCGTCGACGGTGCCCGCCGACATCGCGGCCGCCCAGTCCATCAGCACGAGGTCCTGCATCCGCTGCGCTCCCTCGGCATAAGCCATGCGGCGGAACGCGGCCTGCGGCATGCCGGGGGCGACGGCGCCGCGTTCGGCGCCCAGCCCCCGCAGACGCCGCGCATCGGCGCGCGACAGGCGGAACCGGTCGGCCATGCCGGCCATGACGTCGCCGCCGGCCGGCGCCACCGCGGCGAGTCGCAGGATGCGGTCGGGCGCGCGGCCGAGCGTCTCCTCCAGCCGGTGCAGGGCGCTGACGTCGTCCAGCGCGGGCTTCACCGGCAGAAGCTGCGCCAGCACGCCGGTATGCGCCATCAGCGTGAGAATGTCGGCGGGATCGGACGCGCCGAGGATGCGGGAGAATTCCTGCCACAGCCGTTCGCCCGACAGCTCCGGGATATGGTCCGCCGCCGCGGCGCACGCCTCCACCGCGACCGGGTCGGGATCCGTCTTCCCGTAGGTTGCCTGGAAACGAAAGAACCGCAGGACGCGCAGATAGTCCTCCGCGATGCGGTCGGCGGCCGTACCGATAAAGCGGATACGGCCCTCATCAAGGTCGATGATCCCGTCCTGATAGTCGAAAACCGTACCATCGAGATTGGCCGACATCGCATTGATCGTAAAATCCCGGCGCTCGGCATCTTCCGACCAGTATTTCGTATAGGATACGACAGCATGTCGGCCGTCGGTCTCGACGTCGCGCCGCAGCGTCGTGATCTGGAAGGGCCGATGATCGGGGATCGCCGTGACCGTGCCATGGTCGAGCCCCGTTGCCACGACATGGATGCCGGCGCGCTCCAACAGCGCCATCACGGTTTCGGGCACCGCGTCGGTGGCGACGTCGAGATCGCTGACCTCCCGCTCAAGCAATGCATCGCGCACGCAACCACCGACGAATCGAACCGCCGCACCGTCCGCGCCCAATGCCGCAAACAGCCTGCGTGTATCATCTGCCTGCATCCAGTCTGTCGGGGTTATGTGCGTGAAGATCACCGCTGTGGATCCGCCGTTTCATCGGGCGGCGTCAGGATCTTCTGCATCTCGTCGAGGGTCAGCGGCCGGTACGGGTCTTCCGCCGACAGGTGGTGCACCAGTAGGAAGCCGCCAACGGTCAGGAACATCAGCACCACGCCGGCGACGGCGAGCTTCGCCTTGGGCGCCTTCTGGAAGTCGGGCGGGATCTGGTCGCCGGTCACGGGATCGATCTTCGGCTTCACGCCGAAGACCTGCCAGAGGTACCAGCCCGCGAGCGGCGCGAACAACGGACCGAATGTGAGAAGCAACAGACGGATCATCGCGGGTTCAACGTGTCTTTCAGTGCGACGAGCAAACGCGCGGTGAGGCCCCAGATGTAAAAGTCGTTCCAGGGCATCACGTAGAACTCCCGTTCGGTCCCCCGGATCAGTCGGGTTTCCGTCTTGTGGTTCGCGGGATCGAGTACGAAGGACAGGGGCACCTCGAAGATGGTTTCCACCTCGCCGGGATCGGGCGTGAGATCGAAGGGCGGCTGCACCAGCCCGACGACCGGCGTCACCTGGAAGCCTGTCCCCGTCGTGCGCCGGCCGAGACGTCCGACGACTTCGATCCGTTCGCGCACGAGGCCGATCTCCTCCTCGGTCTCGCGGAGCGCCGTGTCCTCGGCGGAATCGTCGTATCCCTCGGTCTTGCCGCCCGGGAAGGATACCTGTCCCGCATGGCTTTTCAGATGGCTCGTGCGGCGCGTCAGCAGCACGGTCATGCCGTCCGCATGCTCGACCAGCGGCACCAGCACCGCCGCCTCGGTGATCCGTTTCGGGCGCACCTCGGGTTCCTGCTGCAGCCAGCCGAACCCCTCGTCGGTATCGAGGGCGGGCGGATCGATCCCGGGCCCCGCGAAGGCGGCGGCAATCCGGTCGCGGTACCGCAATGTCAGGTCGTCAGGCATCGTCCAGGGATCCTATCTCGAAAAATTCTCCGCCGCTGCGGACGCCGAGCACCGTGCGCCCGTCCGATGGCATCTCTTCGCCGATCTCGACGAGATCGTAGAATACCGACCGCACGATCAGCGCCTCCAGCCCCTCCCGTACGAGAATATAGGGCGCGGGCTCGCCGGTTTCAGGATCGATGTCCACACGGATGGGATGATCGGGCCCGGCGGTCACTTTTTCGTCAAGATTCGTCCGGAATTCGAGCGTCCGGCCGGCGCCCTCGCCGTGCACCTCCATCGCGACCGCGGTGAACGGCGCATCGTCCACCCGGATGCGGCACATCTCGGCCGGGGTGATCAGCCAGAAATCGCCGGATTCGTCCCGTTTCAGGACCGATGCGAACAACCTGACCAGCGGCTTTCGCCCGATGGGCGAGCCCATGTAATGCCAAGTGCCGTCGCGTGCGATCCGCATGTCGATATCGCCGCACATCTGCGGCCCGCCGGCACCACTACCGGGGGATTCACCTTTGCGCTTGCCTTCTACCAGCACGCGTTCAAGATTACTCAGAGACCCTGTCGGCATACCGTTTAATACCCCATTTCGAGGATGACAGTGACCGATATCCAGACAGCCACAGAAACCGCTCCCGGCGCCGGCGCCCCGCCGGAACGTCTCGTGTCCGAAATCGAAGCGCTCGGCCAGCGCATGGCCGCCGTCAAAGAGAATATAGGACGCGTCATCTTCGGACAGCATGACGTTATAGATCAGACACTTATCACGATTCTGGCCGGCGGGCACGCGTTGCTGGTGGGCTATCCGGGCCTCGGCAAGACGCGCCTCGTCGATACGCTGGGGACGGTGCTGGGGCTCGAGGACAAGCGCGTCCAGTTCACGCCCGACCTGATGCCGCCGGACATCCTCGGCTCCGAGGTCCTCGAGGAGGACGATACCGGCCGCCGGTCGTTCCGCTTTATCCCGGGCCCGATTTTCGGCCAGCTCCTGATGGCCGACGAAATCAACCGCGCCAGCCCGCGCACGCAGTCCGCGCTGCTGCAGGCGATGCAGGAATACAAGGTCTCGGTCGCGGGCGAAAATCACGACCTGCCGAAGCCGTTCCACGTCCTCGCGACGCAGAACCCGCTCGAACTCGAAGGCACGTATCCGCTGCCGGAAGCGCAGCTCGACCGGTTCCTGCTGCAGATCGACGTCGGCTATCCCGACGAGGAGGCCGAAAAGCGCATGCTGATCGCGACGACGGGCGTCAGCGACGGCAGGGCGGAACAGGTGATTACGGCGGACGACCTGATCGCGGCGCAGCGCCTCGTCCGGTCGGTGCCGGTGGGCGATGCGGTCGCGGACGCGATCCTGAAACTGGTGCGCGCCGGGCGGCCGACGGAATCGGACGATCCCGAAATCCGCAACCACCTGTCCTGGGGTCCGGGCCCCCGCGCCAGCCAGGCGCTGATGCTCGCCACCCGCGCCCGCGCGCTGCTGAACGGCCGGTTCGCGCCATCGGTCGACGACGTGATCGCGCTGGCCCCGCCGGTCCTGCGCCACCGCATGGCGCTGACCTTCTCCGCCCGCGCCGACGGCATCACGGTCGATGACGTCATCGCGCGGTTGTGTGCGCCACTCGGGTGAGAGCGCCCAGACCCGTCATAAATCCGACGCTGGAGCCGGCACAGGTCCGGCGACGCGCCGAGGAAGCGGCCTCACCGCTGCCGCCGCTGCTGGTCAAGGCGGAACGCGTGGCGACCGTCGTCGCGCAGGGCGAACACGGCCGCCGCCGCGCCGGGCCGGGCGAGACGTTCTGGCAGCACCGCGCCTATTCTTTCGGCGATCCGGTTTCAATGATCGACTGGCGCCAGTCGGCGCGCGTCGCCGACCGGCTTTATGTGCGCGAAAACGAATGGGAAGCCGCCGCCGCGGTCTATCTCTGGCGCGACCCCTCGCGATCGCTCGACTATGCCTCGACCAAAGACAGCCCTTCCAAGCGGCGTCGCGCAGACGTGCTCGCCGTCGCCCTGACGATACTGCTCTCGCAGGCGGGCGAACGCATCGGCCTTCTTGGAGAGGAACGCCGGCCGTTTCACGGACGCAGCGCCCCGGCGCGCGTTCTTGAAGCGCTGCATGTGACGACGTTTGACGATGAAAGATCGGCGCCGCCGCTCGCCCATACGCAGCCCGGCGCACGTATCGTGATGTTGAGCGACTTCTTCACCGCGCCGGAAGCGGTCGAACGCTCGGTCGCCGTGCTCGCCGGCGCCGGCGCAAAAGGCGCGCTCGTACAGATATGCGATCCGGCGGAGGAAGAATTTCCGTTCGAAGGACGGGTTGAATTCAAGGACCCAGAAAGCCGCGACCGGCTTACTTTCGGCGAGACCTCATCCCTGGGCGCCGATTACCGCGCCAAATTCCACGCCCATCGGAACGCGCTTTCGGCGCTCGCCCGAAACGCCGGATGGACGTTTATCACCCACCGCACCGACCGGCCGGCGCAGACCGCCCTCCTCGCGCTGTTCACCGCGCTCGGGGATGCGAAAGCGTGGCGGTCATAGATGCTGGGCGCGCTTTCTTTTACGTCGCCGCTGATCCTGATTGCGCTCGCCGCGTTGCCGGCGATCTGGCTGCTCCTGCGCGCAACGCCGCCCTCGCCGAAACCGGTGCGCTTCCCGGCCTTCATCATCCTCCGCCAATTGCAGAACCGGGAAGAAACGCCTGACCGGACGCCATGGCAGCTGCTGTTGTTGCGCCTGCTGCTCGCCGCCATGATCATTCTGGCGCTCGCCGGACCTGTGCTGAACGCGCCGCCGAAAACCGTTTCCAACGGTCCTTTGGCGCTTGTCATCGACGATACATGGCCGGCGGCGGCGAACTGGGAAACCCGCCGCGATGCGCTGCGGCAGGCGGCCGCGGAAGCAGACGACGCCGGACGGCCGGTCTATGTGGTCACAACGGCGCCGAAGCGCTTTGAAAACGACACCGCGCCGCTCACCGGCGAAGAGGTGCGCAATCTCGCCGATACGCTGACGCCCCGGCCCTATCTTTCCGACCGCTACGCGGCGCTCCAGCAACTTCAAGCCCTGCCGGACAACGCCGGCGCGACTGAAATCCGATGGCTCTCCGACGGCGTCGCCGGGCCGGACGATCAGGCCTTCGCCGAGGCCTTGAACGCGCAAGGAGCGGCGACGCTTTTCATCGACGCCGGCGACCCGAAGCCGCTCTTGCGCGTCATTGCGGAAACCGCAAGAGGCCCTTCCTACCGCGTCGAGCGGCTGAACCCGCAAGGAGCGTGGGACGGCGAACTCGTCGCCATCGCCCGCGACGGCCGCGAGCTCGTGCGAACCGATGTGTCGATGGAACCCGGCGCGCGATACGCCGATACGGTGATCGACCTGCCGCTGGCGCTCCGGAATGAACTGGCTTCCGTTCGCATCGAAAACGCGCGCAGCGCCGGCTCCGTGCAGCTCGCCGACGCCCGCAACCGGCGCGCGCTGGTCGGTCTCGTGACGGAAACGTCGCCAACCAGCAATCTTCTCTCGGGCGCGCATTATCTTCGTCAGGCGCTTGAGCCTTATGCGGAGATCATCGAGGACTCGATCGAGAACGTGCTTGCGGCGGACCCTTCCGTCGTCATTCTCGACGATGTCGGCGCCATCCGCGCCGGTGAAGAGAACGCCCTTGCCGCCTGGGTGGAAAAGGGCGGCGTTCTGATCCGCTTCGCCGGCCCGGTGCTTGCGGAAGCGGCGCAGGACCAGACGCCGCCGCTCCTGCCGGTGCAACTGCGCGGCGGCGGCCGCGCCTTCGGGGGGGCGCTCACCTGGGAAACGCCGCAGCTTCTCGATGTCTTCCCGGAAGGCACGCCCTTCGCCGGACTGGCAGCGCCCAAAGATGTTTTCGTACGCCGGCAAGTGCTCGCCGAACCCGGCGGTGAGACCACGATGCGCACCTGGGCGCGCCTCGCAGACGGAACGCCGCTTGTCACCGGCGAAAGCACAGGCGCCGGGGCGATCGCGCTTTTTCATGTGGCCGCAACGCCGCAATGGTCCGACCTGCCGATCTCCGGGGTATTCATCGATATGCTCCGCCGTCTGATTTTTCTTTCAACGCTCGGCCCTGAAAACGCCGATGACGCGACCGGCGCGCGCCACGCGCCGACGCGCCTCCTTGACGGGTTCGGACGCATGAGCCGGCCCGCCGACGACGACCCGGCGCTCACCAGCGCGGAATTGTCCGATCCCGCCGGGCCGGACCGCCTGCCGGGCTATTACGGATCGCCCGATGCGCCGCTGGCGCTCAACGCAGTCCGCAGCGACACCGTTTACGAACCGATCAGCGTTTCAGGGATCGCCGCCGCGCCATACGCCGCCGCGCCGCCGCGCCGCCTCGCACCAGCCCTGTTGGCGATCGCGCTGGCGCTGCTGCTTGCGGACGGGATCGCGACCTTGTGGCTCGCCGGCAAACTGCGCTTCCCCGGTGCGGCGACCGCCGCGCTACTGGCGCTCGCGCTTGCGCCGCTCACCGCGCCTGACGCGCGCGCGCAGGAACCGCTCAATGCGCCGATCGACGCGCAGACGGAAGAAACCGCGCTGCTGACCCGCCTCGCCTATGTCAAAACCGGCGACCCGGCGATGGACCGCCTGTCTGCCCAGGCGCTCGCCGGGTTGAGCCGGGAGCTTTACCGGCGAACCTCCCTCGAACCCGGTCCGCCGGTTGCAGTCGATCCGGAGGCGGATGATCTTTCGGTTTACCCGTTTTTGTACTGGCCGATCGTTCCGGGGGCCGCCGCGCCGTCGGAGGCGGCGCTCGCCAATATCGAAAACTTCATGCGCTTTGGGGGCCTCATCCTTTTCGACACCCGCGATGATGAACGCGCCATATCGAGTGGCGCGACTCTCGAAGGACAGGCGCTGCAACGCATCCTCGCCCAGTTGAATATTCCGCCGCTGACGCCGATCCCGTCCGAGCATGTGTTGACCCGCTCGTTTTACCTTTTGCCCGACCTGCCGGGGCGCGTGCGCAACAATCCGGTCTGGGTCGCCGCCGAGACCGTCGGCGCCAATGACGGCGTGACGCCTGTCATCATCGGCGGGCGCGACTGGGCCGGCGCCTGGGCGACCGACGATATCGGGCGACCCTTGCGGCCGATGGGCCGCGGCGGCGAGCGGGCGCGCGAACTCGCTTACCGCGCGGGCATCAACATTGTGATGGTCGCCTTCACCGGCAACTACAAATCGGACCAGGTGCACATGCCGATCCTACTTGAAAGGCTCGGCCGGTGAATATCGTCTTCGACCCTTTCCTGCCCTTATGGGCGTTCTGGATTGTCGCTTTTCTCGCCGGCGCCTTCGCCGCCCTCAGCCTTGCGCGCAACTGGAAAAGCGGCGTCTTCCGCCTGATCGCCGTTGCGGCGCTGCTGGCGCTCCTCGCCAATCCGCTCATGCGCGAAGCGGAAAAGACGCCGCTCGACGACATCGCCCTCATCCTCGTCGACGACAGCGCGAGCCAGACGCTGGATGGCCGAAACGATATCGCCGCCGATGCTTCTGAAAAACTGCAGGCGACGCTCAACGCCATGGAAGGGGTTGAAACGCGAGTCGTGCGCTTTGAAGGAGAGGAAGACACCCGCGCCGTCGAAGCGCTTGAAACCGCGCTCGCCGACACGCCGAGAACGCGGCTTGGCGGCGTCTTCATCATCACGGACGGCCAGGCCGCCGACGCAGAAGACGCAGCGGCCGTTCCTGAATTGAATGCACCCGTCCATATCCTTCTGACCGGCCGGGAAAGCGAGCGCGACCGCAAGATCACGCTCACCAACGCGCCCCGCTACGGCATTGTCGGACAACCGGTGCGGGTGTCTTTCCGGATCGACGATCTCGGTCCCGACGGCGAGATGCAAAACGCCGGCGGCTCCGCGCGCGTCACTTTGCGGATCGACGGCGAGGCAGTGTTGAGCCAGCCGGTGCCAGTCGGGGATGAAGTCGGGTTCAACGCGCCGCTCGACCGTCCGGGCGGAAAGATTGTCGAACTTGAAGTCGAAGCGCTCGACGGCGAATTGACGACCCGCAACAACATCGCCGTGCTGCCGATCACCGCCATCCGTGATCGTCTGCGCGTGCTGTTGATCTCCGGCGAACCGCATCCGGGCGAACGCGTGTGGCGCAATCTCCTGAAGTCGGACCCTGCGGTCGATCTTGTCCATTTCACTATTCTACGCCCGATTGAAAAGAGCGACGGCGCGCCCGTCTCCGAACTCGCGCTCATACCCTTCCCCCAGGATGAACTTTTCGTCGATAAACTCTCGGAGTTCGACCTCCTAATTTTCGACCGCTACACCTACCGGGCGGTGCTCAACGCGTATCATTTCGATAACATCGCTCAATACGTCAAAAGCGGCGGCGCGGTCCTGATCGCCGCGGGCCCTGAATATTACGGCGCGCGCTCCCTCGCCGCGCAGCGAAACCTGTCGTTCATTCTGCCGGCGAGCCCTGCGGGACCGGCGATCGAAGGCGCGTTCCGTCCTGCGATCACCGATCTCGGGCGCCGGCATCCTGTGACCGGCGACTTGCCGGAAGAAGGGTTCTGGGGCCGGTGGCTGCGCATCATGCCGGTGACGCAGCTATCCGGACGCACCCTGATGGACGGGCCCGGCGCCGCGCCGCTTCTTATACTGGACCGGGTCGGCGAAGGCCGGGTCGGCGTCATCCTTTCCGATCATGTCTGGCTGTGGGCGCGCGGATTTGACGGCGGCGGTCCGCATGCGGAACTGCTGCGCCGGATCGCCCACTGGCTGATGAAAGAACCGGAGCTCGACGAGGAATCCCTGTCGCTGGCCGGCGGCGCCGATACGCTGACGATCAAACGCCGGTCGATGGAGGATGCGCCGCCGCCCGTCGCCATCACTGGCCCGGACGGGGAAACGACGGATTATGCGCTGACAGAAGTGAAACCCGGCCTCTTTGAAGCAAAGATCGAAAACGCACCCCGCGGCCTTTACCGCGCCCGCTCCGGCGAGCTGTTCGCCATCGGCGCGGTTGGCGTCGCGGCGGTGGCTGAGTTTGAAGACGTTGTCATGAACAGCCTCAAGCTGGCGCCGCTACCCGAAAAGACCGACGGCGGCTTCTTCAGAATCCGCTCGGGCGCGCGCGCCTCGCTTCCTACAATCCGCCGCATCCGTGCAAACGCCGCGCAGCGGTCAGGCGAGGCGTGGGCGGGCGTCCTCGAACGAAGAGCCGCCCGTATAGAAAGCGTTAAGGATAAGCCCCTCGCGCCGCCCGCCGCCTGGCTGTTGCTGATCGCCGCCGCACTCCTTGTCGGCTGGTTGATCGAAGGCGGCAGATTGCGCGCGGCCAGGAACGCTTAAGACCGCGAGGGCGGTTCAAATTTAAGCAATTGTTTAACGGCGCCTCAAAACGCCTTCGTTAAGCTCTTTCAAAAGCACCGTTGAAAGGAAGCAATGCCCCGTGGCGTTCGCACTGCAAAAATCACAAGGCGCTCGCAAAGAGCCGAAACGCAGCCCCCTCGCCGGCTGGCTTGGTAAAAAGTCCAGGGAGGACGATGACGCCCTGCCGCAGCTCGACGTCGCCGGCGGGCTCAACCGCGCGTTGCGTAATTCGAAAGCGGCTGGCGACCAGCCGTCAGAAAGAATCGAAGACCATCCGGTGCGCGATGCGCTCGGCTCGATCGAAGCCGCGCTCTACGCCATCGACCGTATCCGGGATACGCTCGAACAGGGCTGTGAGCTCGTGATCTCTGCAAAGGATGTTGAAGACGCCGGCGGCCGCGCCCTGCTGGCCGAGCGCTATGACGAGTTGCGGCTTTCGATCGATCGCACGCTGACCGACGCCGACCCCCGCGCCGTCATGCTGCTCGGCGGCGGACAGCGCCATCTCGACGTCCATCTTGGCGGCAAGACGCGCTATTCGGTCTCGCCCATGAGCCTCGATCTCACCGAGCGCGGCCTGAACCTGTCGCCGCCGCGGAACGCCTTTGCAGAGCTAGACGAAGTCGATCTCACCCTCGATGAACTCGACCGCGCGCTTGGCCGGGCCGACCGCGCCGCCGCGACCTACTGCCGCGATGCGCAATATCTGATCGCGCGCATGAACGGCGCCTTCGAATAGGCTTAATGCGTAATGTCGTGAATGCAGGTCTCGCCGTTTGACGGCCGGGAGATCCTGACCTGCCTGAGGCCCGGAAATTTCAGCTTTAAGCGCGCCGCCGCCCACAGGCAGATATTCTCAAGGGTCGGCCGTTCGAGCCCCTCGACTTCATTGAGAAGCCGGTGATCGAGCGCGTCATGAAGCTCCTGAAGCGCCTCCGCTACATCGCCGAAGTCGACGACCCAGCCGGTCTCCGGCGCCGGGTCCCCTTCGATTTCGACTTCCATGACGAATGAATGGCCGTGCAGGCGCGCGTAAGGACGCGCGTCCGGGTCGTGATCCAGAAAATGCGCGGCGTCGAAATTCATCGACTTGACGATGCGCATGAGGGCCCTCTTCTCGTTACGTCCACCGCGCCGCCTTAAGGAATCCCCAGCGCCTTGTGGGTCTGGACGCTGAGGCGCCATTGCGGACGGCGCTTACAATAATTGATCGCCGCTTCGGTGTTCTCAGGCAGCGAAGGGCCGTCCATAGGCTGCAAAAAGAAAAAGTCAAATGCGAGGCCGGCGAAATCCTCCGGTCTCGCCTTGAGCTGAGGGTAAACGAGTTTGAGTTCGTTTCCGGCGCGCTGGACGACCAGCGCGTCGGCCTTGGGCGAGACGCAGATCCAGTCGAGCCCCGCCGGCGCCTCGATGGTGCCGTTGGTTTCGACAGCGATTTCGAACCCGGCCTCATGAAGGGCGCCGATCAGAGGCGCATCGAGTTGCAGCAAAGGCTCGCCGCCGGTGCAGACAACGTATGGCTTCCCGCCGCCCGGCCATCTGGCCTTCACCGCATCGGCCAAAGCTTGCGCGCTGTCGAACTTGCCGCCGCCCTCCCCGTCGACGCCGACGAAATCCGTATCGCAAAAGTCGCAAACCGCGCCGGCGCGATCCCGCTCAAGGCCTGACCAGAGATTGCACCCCGCAAAACGCAGAAACACCGACGGCCGGCCGGTCTGCGCGCCCTCGCCCTGGAGCGTGTAGAAAATTTCTTTTACCGCATAAGTCATGGGTTCACGTTCCGGCGCGGTATTCCGCCCAGCCTTTCGCGCGCAATTCGCAGGCCGGACACTCGCCGCAGCCATAACCCCACTCATGACGGTCGCCGCGCTCCCCGCGATAGCATGTGTGGCTGTTCTCGTTGACGAGCGCGACGAGTTTTTCACCGCCGAGCTTTTCCGCGAGGCGCCAGCTTTCAGCCTTGGTGATGCGCATCAGCGGCGTTTCAAGATCGAGATCCGTCTCCATGCCGAGGCGCAGCGCAGCCATCTGCTCGCTGAGCGTCGCCGCGCGGCAATCCGGATAGCCGGAATAATCCGCCTCGCACATGCCGGCGACCAGAACGCCCGTATTGCGGCGATAGGCGAGCGCCCCGGCGAGGACGAGGAAAAACAGATTGCGCCCCGGCACGAAGGTCGTCGGCAGGCCGTTCTCGGCCATGACGATTTCCGTTTCGTGAGTCATCGCCGTTTCGCTGAGACTGCGCAGCGCGCCGCCGTCGATCAGCGTATCGTCGCCGAGTTTCGCAGCCCAAGCCGGAAACGCCTGCCTCAAGGAGGCCAGCATCTCCTGGCGCGTTTCAAGCTCCACCGCATGGCGCTGGCCGTAATCGAAACCGATAGTCTCCACCCGGCCATAGCGATCCAGCGCCCAGGCGAGCGCAATCGACGAGTCCTGCCCGCCAGAAAACAGCACCAGCGCTTGGTCGTGATCGAGCTTGCGCATCCCTATCTCCATGCGCAGACTCTCGCCCGCGCCATTTGAAACGCCACTCCCTTACGCCGCCGCAGGAGCGCCCGCAACATGACCGAAATCGTCTTTCTCTACGTCACCGCGCCCGACGAACCGACCGCCCGGAAGATCGGCGCAACACTGATCGAAGAAGACCTCGCCGCCTGCGTCAATATTCTGGGTCGCATCCAGTCACTCTATAAATGGGAGGGAGAGATCAGGGACGACGAGGAAACGGCGATGATCGTCAAGACCGCCGCGCCTGAGGCCGCGCGCGACAAGATACTTGAAATCCATCCCTACGAGACACCGGCCGTCGCCGCCCTCTCCGTCTCGCCCGGCGGTTCGGCGCCGGCTTTTCTCGACTGGATCGCCCGAACGACAGCGCCGAGCACAAAAGCGTGATTTAACTTGCATCCGTCAACGGCGGCTCCTTAATGCGGAGAGTATCATTCTGGAGGCATGTTCATGACCGAAGTCGCCACTTTCGCCGCCGGCTGTTTCTGGGGCGTTGAACAGGCTTTTCGTGAAATCGAAGGCGTCGTGGACGCCGAAGTCGGCTATACGAACGGACACACGGATAATCCGACGTATCAAGAGGTCTGCCGCAAGGGCACCGGTCATGCGGAAGCGGTTCGCATTGTTTTCGATCCATCGCTCGTTTCCTATGACGATCTCCTCGCAACATTCTGGGCGATCCACGATCCGACCCAGCTCAACCGGCAGGGACCCGATGTGGGCGACCAGTACCGCACAGCGATTTTCACCCATTCCGACGAACAAGCCGCAAAGGCGGCGGCTTCGAAAGAAGCGCAGGATAAGTCCGGCGCGCATCAACGCCCGATCGCCACGATCATCGAGCCCGCCGGCAAATGGTGGCGCGCCGAGGAATACCACCAGCGCTATTTCGAGAAGAACGGGGGCGGCGCCTGCGCGATCCATCCGCGATAAAACCGGCGCTGCTGCTCGCCGCGCTTGACCGGCGGCGCGGCGGCTATCGAGAATGCGTTCCGCAAGCCCGAGGAGCGCGCCATGTTCGAACCGGATGAACCGTTAAGCGTCGGCGATCTTTCGCCGTGGCTGGGCGAGCGAAGCTTCGAAGACTGCGCAAGCGCTTTTGATCAAGACGGTTATATCATTTTCGAAAACGTGCTGAGCGCTCAGGGCGTGAGCGCGATCCGCGATGCGCTCGCCCCGCATCTCGACCGGAAAATTTACGGGCGCAACGACTTCGAAGGGCTGAGATCGAACCGGGTCTACGCGCTTCTCGCCAAGTCGCCGGTTTTCGCAGACCTCGTGACGCATCCGCTGGCGCTCGCTTTCGTGGAACGGGATCTCGGAAAATCCTGCCTGTTGTCGGCGTGTCTCGCAATCAGGCTCGACCCGGGAGAAAGCGTTCAACCCTGGCATTATGACGACGCGCATATCCTGATCCCGCGACCGCGCGGACGCGCTTGCGGCGTCAGCGCGTTCTGGGCGATCGACGACACCACCGAGGAAAACGGCGCCACGGAAATCCTGCCCGGCAGCCATGAATGGCCGGAACAGGCTGTGGAGGGCGTCGTCGGTCTCGCCTCCTTCGCGGACAAAACCGTCCGAGATGTAAACGACGACCCCGGCGCGCGCGCCGATATCGTCAAGGCGACGATGCCGGCGGGCTCCTTGATGATCGCGAAAGGCGCGCTGTGGCATCGCGGCGGCGCCAACAAGTCGGAGGCTGCGCGCCTGATCGTCACGCCGCAATATTGCGCCGGCTGGGCGCGGCCGCTTGAAAACATGTCGCTCGCCGTGCCGAAGGAAATCGCGGCGACCCTGCCCTCACGCGCGCAGGAGCTGCTCGGCTATTCGATCCACCCGCCCTTCATGGGCTATGTAGACGGCATGCACCCGAACCGGTTGCTGCAGAACTAACCGCCGGTTTTCTTCTCCTCGCGCCGCTCAATCCAGCCGGCGACGTCGCGCCATACGGTTTCCGCCTGAAGATCGCGAAACAGAAGATGCCAGCCTTCCGGATAGTGGCGGATGGTGACGTCCCCTTTCAGCTTCCCGGCTGTTTTCATCATCTTTTTAACCGGAATGATCTCGTCCTTTGCGCCGATGAGGAACAACACATCCGCATCGATATCGCCCGCCTCTTCATAGGCCTCGCCCATCAGGCGCGTCACGCCGAGGATTGAATCGACCCGCGTCTCCTTGATTACCAGCGGATCCGCAGACATCGCGCGAAGGATGTCAATATTGTCGGTCGCCTGACGATGCGCCCGTTCGCCAGTGAGCGTTTTGCCTGGCGCGAACGTCGCAACGAGATTAACCGCAATACGATAAGCGAGCGGCAACGCCTTGCCGCCCCAAATTCCGGGTGCGGCGAGAATAAGCCCGTCAGCATCAAGCGGCCTTTCCGCCTGCGCCGCCATGACTGTCGCCGCCCCCATGGAATGACCAAGTACGTAAAGCGGCGTGTCCGGATTTTCCGCGCGCACAGCCGCGACAGTCGCGCGCAGATCGGCGATCATCGTTTTCGCTCCCGCCCAACGGGCGAAATCCGGCGACCGCCCGAAGCCGCGCTGATCGATGGCGTAGGTCGTGATCGATGCGTTCTCCGCCCACCATGCGCCGGGCCCGGTAAAGGTGTTCGAATAGTCGTTCATTCCATGAACGGCGATGATGACCGCGCGCGGCGCTTCCGCTTGCCAGACCTCAAGCCCCAGCCTTGCGCCATCGATGCTGGTGATCGCCCTCTCTTCTACAGCCGGCGCAACAACCGCTGTCGGCGCGTCGGGAAAGGAGACGCACCCGGATAGAAATATGGAGGCGACCAGCAAAATCCGTCCGCTCAATTTTACTGAACCGGCAAACCAGCTTCGCGTCACAAATTCCCCGAACTTTCCCGCACAAGCGGAAATCCACACTTTAATCCATCACCCCCCGCCTTCGCAGGGATGACCGAATTTTGAAGCGTTAACCTGATTTCAGCAAGTCGCAGAAACGCGTTTCAGTCGCCGTTTTCCTGCGCCCGGGCCTCGAGTTTCGACAGCGCCTGCTCAAAGGCCTCACGTTCCTCGGCGGAAAGCGCGGAAAGGAGATCGTCTTCGTAAGCGAGCGCCAGCGCGGCGATGCGGTCGAACAGGGCGCGCCCGGAGACCGCCAGCGACAACATGCTGACGCGCCGGTCGCTGGCGCTGGTCATGCGCCGGACGAACCCTTTTTCTTCAAGGCTGGCGACCGCCCGGCTGACCGTCATCTTGTCCATAGGCGTGCGTTTCACGACATCGCGGGCGGCGACTTCATCGGCTTGAGCAACCGCCATTCAGGGATCGTGATGTTTTCATCGCGATAGGCGCGCGCCAGCCTCCCCGACACTTCATGGCCGAGCGCCACGATGCGGTAAGGCGCGAACCGCTCGAGGATAAGTTCCCGGCGCTTGTTTTTGGACGGCTTTGCGGGCGCCGCTGTAACGGACATGGAAAAACCTACGCTGTTTCCTTCAACACGCCGCGGCGGATCTGGTCTTCCTCGATCGACTCGAACAGCGCCTTGAAGTTGCCTTCGCCGAAGCCTTCGTTGCCCTTGCGCTGGATGATCTCGTAAAAGATCGGACCAATCGCATCCTGCGTGAAAATCTGCAGCAGGAGCCCTTGGCCCTGGGTCGGCGCGCCGTCGATGAGGATGCGGTTATTCTTGAGGCGCTCAAGGTCTTCGCCATGATCGCCGACACGTTCGCCGACTTTTTCGTAATAGGTGTCCGGCGTATCCTGGAACGGCACCGCGCGATCACGCAACGCTTCAACAGTCTCGTAAATATTGTCCGTGCCAAGCGCGATATGCTGGATGCCTTCGCCGTTATAGCGCTGAAGAAACTCCTCGATCTGCGATTTGTCGTCCTGGCTTTCGTTAAGCGGAATGCGGATTTTCCCGCACGGGCTCGTCATCGCCTTAGAGACGAGACCGGTGAGTTTGCCTTCGATATCGAAATAGCGGATTTCGCGGAAGTTGAAGATGTCTTCGTAATAGGCGGCCCACTTGTCCATATTGCCGCGATGCAGGTTGTGGGTCAGGTGATCGATATAGGTGAGCCCCATGTCGTTCTTCGCCGGGTCCGCGCCCTCAATCGGTTCGAAATCGACGTCGTAGATCGAGCGCGCGCCGTAGCGGTCGACGAGATAGACGTTGAGGCCGCCAATGCCTTCGATACCCGGAATGTTCAATTCCATCGGGCCGGCTTTCGCCTCGATCGGTTTCGCGCCGCGCTTCACCGCTTCTTTGAACGCGTGTTGCGCGTCTTTCACCCGAAACGCCATGGCGTTGGCGCCGGCGCCGTGCTGCCCGCGGAAGACTTCCGGCTGGCCCGACTTTTCGCGGTTTAAAAGAAAGTTGATGTCGCCCTGGCGATAGTGAACGACGTCCTTCGAGCGGTGCTTGCCCACTGCCGTAAAGCCCAGCCGTTCGAACAGCGCCGCGAGCGCATCAGGGTCGCCGCTCGTATATTCGACAAATTCGAAGCCGTCGGTGCCGATAGGGTTTTCGAACAGGTCCGCCATGATCTATGCCTCTCGCAAATTAGGTTGAACGGGCGCGCCAGTTAGTAACATATGTTACTAATTGTCGGCAACCGCTCCGTAAAATGCATTCAGGAATTCAGGCCAGGCTCATGAAACTGTTCGGATATTGGCGCTCCAGCGCAACTTACAGGGTGCGCATCGCCCTCGCCCTCAAGACGCTCGATTACGCCTATGAGCCGGTGAACCTGCTCAAGGGCGAGCAAAAGAGCGGGGCCTATCTCGCCCGGAACCCGCTCGGGCTTGTGCCGGCGCTCGAGATTGATAACGGCGCGGTCATCACCCAGTCGCTGGCGATCATGGAATATCTTGAAGAGGTTCACCCTTCTCCGACGCTGCTGCCCGCCGATCCCGTCCTCCGGGCGAAAGCCCGCGCCATCGCCGCCAGTATCGCCTGCGAGGCGCAGCCCTTCATGAATCTCGGCGTTCAGACTTATCTAAAGACCGAGGGCAATTTCGACGACGTTGCATTAAAGAACTGGCTTGAAGCGAGAACCGGCGCGGCGATGGCGGCGGTCGAGAAAATGCTCGCTGAAACCGCAGGCGACTTCTGCGCCGGCGACGCGCCGACCATCGCCGATTGCTGCCTCGTGCCGCAGATGTTCGGCGCCATGCGCTTCGGCGTTGACGTCTCCGGTCTCAGGCGCATGAATGAGATTTACGAGCGTTGCTCGAAATTACCGGCGTTTGAAAAAGCGCACCCGATGAATCAGCCGGACGCAGTGAAGGGATAATCATGAAACCTTTAATCTTCGCCATCGGCGACAAGAAACCGAAAATCCATGAGACCGCCTTCATTGCGCCGGGCGCCGTCGTGTGCGGCGATGTCGAAGTGCATGAGAACGCGTCGGTCTGGTATGGCTGCGTGCTGCGGGGCGATTCAAACAGGATCGTCGTCGGCAAGGGCTCGAACGTACAGGACGGTACGATCGTTCACGTGGACGAGCCGGAGCTTGGCGGCGTGCCGACGATCATCGGCGAGAACGTCCTCATCGGCCATAAATGCATGCTGCACGGCGCGACGATCCATGACGGCGGGTTCGTCGGCATGTGCGCCACCATGCTTGACGGGTCGGTCGTCGAAACCGGCGCGATGCTCGCCGCCGGCGCTTTCTTGAGCATGCGCAAGATCGTCCCCGCCGGGGAGATGTGGGCCGGCATGCCGGCGCGCAAGTTCCGCGACCTCAAGGAGGGCGAGGACAAGTTCGCGCTGATGGGATCAGCCCATTACCGCGAGGAAGCCAGACATCACCGCGAGGCGTTGGCGAAAAGCTGACCGGACGCCGCGAGCGGTTCGATCAGGTCCGGCCCGTCATGGCGCGACGAATTCACCGCTGTTGAAACCGGCGTCATCGCCCACGTTCCTTGAGGCGGCGGCGCCAGCAGGTCCGCCAGCATCGCAAGATCGCGCTCGTCCGCTTCCAGCCACAGGGCATAATGTTCTGGCGCGATCACAACCGGCTCGCGGCTGTGAACGGATTTTACGTCCGGACCCGCCGCGCAGGTCAGGATCGCCGCCGTATCGACCTCGCCGCCATCGGGATCGGTCGCCGTCTCCCAGATACCGGCGAAAGCGAAAAGCGCCATGTCTTCCCGGCTGATCGCATAGGGTTGCTTGCCGCCGCCTTTGTTTTGAGCTTGCGCGCCTTCGCGCACAGGTTTCCATTCATAAAATCCGTTCGCAGGAATGAGACAGCGACGGCGCTTGTAGGCGGAACGGAAAGTCGGTTTCTCAATAACAGTCTCAGCGCGCGCGTTGATGAGCGGTTTCGAACCCATGCGCTGCAGATGCTCCTTGCGCGCCCAGCCGGGAATAAATCCCCAGCGCGCCAGTGCGTATTCGCGCCGGCGCATGTCGTTTTGACGGATCAGGGCGACCGGCTGAGTCGGGGCGATATTGTAGCGCGGCGGAAAATTGTCCCGCACGTCGACCCCGAATCGTTCAGCGAGTTCCGAAGGGGATGAATTCAGCCAATAGCGTCCGCACATGGAGATAGAGTAGAAAGCGATTCATGGATGAAAAAGAAAAGATTTTCATCGGCGTCGGCGCCGTGGTCTTCCGCGGCGAAGACGTGCTGGTGATAAAACGCGGCAAGCCGCCATTCCTTGGCAAATGGTCCATACCCGGCGGCGGGCTTCACTATGGCGAAAGGATTGAAGACGCCGTGCGCCGTGAAGTCCGCGAGGAAACAGGACTTGAGATCGATATTATCGGCCTCATCGATGTGTTCGAAGCCGCGCCCGGCTCGCATGGCGGCGAGGTGTCGGTCCATACGCTCCTTATCGACTATGTGGCCGAATGGGTCTCAGGCGAGCCGCAGGCCGGCGACGACGCCGCCGAAGCCGAATTTGTCGATATGGACACCGCCATCGCGCGCTTTTCCTGGGACAAGACCCGGGAAGCCCTCCTGCGCGCCGCTGAAATCCGTGAAGCCGCTCGCAAAGGGTCATAATCCGGCTATAATCGCCGTGTCAGATCGCCCATGATGAACCGTTTTTTCATACCCGCTCTCAGCGCATGCGTCCTTGCCGCTTCAGGCGCAGCGGCGCAGACCTATGAGCGCTATCAACAGCGTCAGGACGATCTTTACGCCCTCTCGTCGATCTTCGGCGAGCTGCACCATATCCGCCGCACCTGCGAGCCCCGTCTTGAAGCCGACATCTGGCGCGAACGCATGAAGTCGCTTGTCGACCTTGAAGAACCGGCGCCGGATGCGCGTAACGAAATGGTCGCGCGCTTCAACAAGGGCTACCGCGCCGCGCAGCAGCACTTCCCTTCCTGCGACCGCCGGGCGCGCGATCACGCCGCCGCGCGCGCCGCACTGGGCGGCGAGATTGTCGCGCGTTTGACTGCGCCGCTTGAAGAGGCGCTGGAAGACGACCAGGATGCGCCCTTCATCTGGCGAAACACACCCTGAGACACGCCTGCCGAATGGCGTCTTACGTGATATCAGGCGAGCAAAGCGGGCGCATCGCCGTGTAGCGGTCTGGAAAGTTTCTCCGGCAAAGGGTTATCCTTGGCGACCGCCTCCACCCACTCGCGCGCCTGATCCAGTTCCGGCTGAATAATCTTGCGGATGCCTTCCCTAATTTCGAGTCGCTTTGCGTTATCAAAAGGAACGTTTGGCATTTTCGAATGATGAGAAAAAAGCTCGCCATTCAGAATTGAATTCTGCTGCTCCTCGGAGACTGACGCCTTAAAATAGGAAAAAGCCTTCCGAAGAACCGGCTTTGGAGTGTTGAGAAACTCTTCTCCATCTAATGAAACGGTCTTTGCATATTTTGTCATCGCCTCTGAGTAACTTCTAACCTGCGAAAGCCACAAGCCGGCCGCCAGTTGCGCGAGCGGCGTATTCGCGTCAACCGGCGCATGGCGTTTGATCGCAGGAAGAAGCGCCTCACAAACATTCTTCACCCATTGCCGATGTTTTGGCGTTCTCAACACCGCCAGCAAATAACGCTCCAGCGGGAAATAGACAAACACGGACAACGGGGTCGCAGATGTTGACAGGATTTCATCTAAAATGAAGTTGACCGGAACGTTCGCCTTCACAATGGTCGGCGCTTCCGCTTGATAACCGCGACCCAAAAGGGATGTAACCAGTTCAAGCCGCGCGCGCCAGTCGCCTGATCCAGATTGGGCCGCGTTTTGAGTCACATACTCTACGGCCAATTGCCGAAGCGGTAAGGGCTCGCGACACACAAGGGTTCCAGACTCCACGTCAAGCGCTCTCGACAAGAGCGTCGACCCGCAATGAGCCATCGTAAATATGTATGAAACCGGCGACGGCTGATGGAGCTTGTCGCCCAAGGCTTCGGCAAGCTTGTCATAAGCAATCAGTTTTCGCTGATCGGATTGAGCGGCGAGGCGGCGGTCAAGGAAAATCGAGCGCCGATAGTGCTCTCTTGACATGGGCGTAAACGTAGCACCCGAAGATTCAAGCGCATAAAGATACCAGTCCGGGTTTTCCAACAATCCAGATAATTCCATGATCGATACGTCTCTCGCCTAAGGGATGTCATTTACACCGGTAGCGCAAGGCGCAATAAGATGCAGCAATTATCTAGTCGATGCAGTGATTATAGTCTATTGAACCGAGCATGTTCTGCATCACCGAACCTGAAAACGGCGCGCCTTATGCGGTAATTTCACCCGCCGGGAAAGCTCCGATATCCGACATCCCGGAAGATGTGTTTATCGGGCTGTATAAAAAACACGGCGCGTTGCTTTTAAAGGGGTTCAATCTGGATTTTGGCGAGTTTCAGGCCTTTACTCGCCGTTACTGTACAAGCTCCGTATACAATGAAAGCCGTGGGCGCGTCATCATGGATGACGCACACAATGTTCAATCCGTGAATTTGGGTTACAAGCCATTTCCGCTTCACCCTGAATTGTCGCGAGAACCCTGGAAGCCGGATGTCTGTTTTTTCTGGTGTCTTAATCCGCCATCGTCAGGCGGTGAAACGACCATTTGCGACGGCGTAGAAATTGTCAAAATGCTGCCAGGGGAGGTATTTGAAAAATACAAAAACAGGCGCCTTCAATATGCGCATATCGCGCACCCAACCGTTGTAGAATACTGGCTGGGAAGCCCTGAACCCAGCGACGAAATGTTGGCCGCGCCCCCCAAACGCTGCCCCTATTCTCTGACGCGAATGCCGGGCGGTCAGATTAAAAGGTACTTTACACGCCCGCTCTTTCACAAACCAATGTTTTGCGAACAGCTTGCGTTCGGCAATTTTATTCTTTTTGCGCGATACATGCTCGGCAGAAAACAGAACCCGGTTTTTGAAAACGGCGAAATCATACCGGATGAATTCGTTGCAATAATAAAAGAGGTTTCCGACAAGCTGACTGCGCCAATTCCCTGGCAGGCGAACGATGTTGTCGTTCTAGACAATACGCGTTTCATGCATGGCAGGAATGCGATTAAAAATATGGATGAGCGAAAGATCGCATCTTATTTCGGGTATCTGAATTTCGCGGAACCCGACGAGGAAGAAGCCAAGGACCCTTTCTGGCGGCATGAGGAATTCCGGCCGCCTGTTCTGCTGACAAGATAACACCAAGGCTCCGCGCACTAACGCCCGCTCGCCGCCACGCTCAATTCCCGCGGGGAATCTCGCCGAGCGCATGGTACGTCACCAGCCGATAGCGATACTCCTCCGCATCGCGCATCGCCTTGGCGACGGCGCCGTGACGGTCTTCATCCCACACCGTCCACTGTTCGACAAATGCGTTGGCCGCGTCGCGATCGCCCTGATACTGGATGTCGATGACTGCCGTGAGCAAGCTTGAGACCGCTTCCGGGTAAAGCGCGTAATTGATTGCGAGCTTACCGTCTTCAAATCGCAAGAGGCCCTTGTCGAGATACCAGTTCCACTGGATGAGCTGCATGGTCTGATAGGGCTGCGAGCGGCGCGGCTCGACTTTCTGCAACACCCGGTTGATCCCCGCCGCATAGATGGCGGCGAGGCGTTCGTCGCTGTGCTGACCGGCGTCATGCAGCATTTGCGAGGCAAAGATCGATACGAGGTCGGCTTTCATCTCCTCAAACATATCCGCCGTGTCCTGCAGCGCTGCATCGATATCGCGTCCGTCCTTTGTCTGGTCGGGACCGAGATAGTGGCCGATCTCGTGCCAGAGCGTGCGATAGAAATTGCCTTCCGCTTTCAAGTCACCGTGATGGGCGTCAACAGTCGCCGCGTTGAAGGCGTTTTCTGCGGTCGCGAAAATGTCCGGGTTGGTGAGAATGTTCGAACGGATCAGGATCGTCCGGCCATATTGACGCGACAGATGTCCTTCATTGGGCAGGATCGTCGCCGTGTTCGTGCCGCGCGACTGTCCGAAGTCCGCGACGACGTCGTAAACGCCGACGGGAATATTCGAACGCACTTTCTTGCGCGCCGCGTAGGGCAACGCGTCTTCGATGGCCTGAATATCGCCGATCGCCTCGGCGAGTTCATCGCTGCGTTCCTTGTCCCGCTGCAGCAGGGAAAGGCTGAAGAAACTTTTCACGCCGTAAAGCGAGTCGTCATAGGTCTCGTAACTGCCGATCTGGGCGTTGAGATTGCCGGTAAAGTCGCCAGTAACCCAGGCCGCGTCGCCGCCCTCATAATCGTCGGCGAGAAAATCCCGGGCGCGCAGGCGCAGGAACCGCGAGAAGGCCGGGTCTTCCTTTTCCATATAGTCGGCGGCGGCGTTCAGCCGGTCATAGATAAACATGATGTCCGGCGCATAGGCGACGGAATACGGCACCGAGAGGAAGCCGGCGCTGTCCTGCAGCTTCGCGCGCAATCCCGGATGCAACAGATCCAGCGCCGGATAGGCGTCGAGCGTCGCGAGCGCACGGTTGAGATTGCGCGGCTCGGCTGTTTGCACGACCGCACGCAGATGCATGATGTCGTCGCGGCGTTCCGGGTTTTCCGCCAGCCATTCGTCGACGCCTTTACGCGTCGCATCCTGCGGATACATGTTCTTGCCGGCCGTTTCAGGCGCAACATTGAGAATCGGCTCGCGCTGATTATCGAGCGTCGTCGCAAAAGGTCCTATCATCATGCGAAAGACGTCGTTGAGTCCCTGAAGTTCCGGATGGTTGTTAAGCAGCTCTCGTGCGGCGCGCGCCTGCGGATGCTTCTGGTCGAGATAAAGGAGATGAAGCCGCTCCCCGGCGGCGAGCAGTTCGGCGGCGGCGGCTTTCTCCGCCGCGCTCAGCGCGCCCTGATCGGTTTCGAGATGCAGATATAGGGTCTTGTCGAGTAGCGGCGCGGCGTCTTCCTCCGTCCATGCGCCCTCGAGCATGTCCGCAGCCGGCAAAGCGGCCGGCGCTTGCGATTGCGGCGCAGGCTCGCCGCCGGAACAGGCTCCCGTGAACAGCAATATCGCCAGCGCTGCATGTCTCATGCCCTACTCCATATCTTTCTTGTGATCTAAAGCGTTTCCTGAAAACGAACCGGCGCGCCCGCCGCCTCGCCGATGATTTCATCGTTCCACATCACCCGGCGCCCGCGGATGATCGTACCGACAGGCCACCCTTGCACGTCCACGCCGTCGAACGGGGTCCAGCCTGATTTCGACGCCGACCAGTCATGAGTGATCGTGCGCTTCGCTTTCAGATCGACAATCGTGAAATCCGCATCGTATCCGGCGGCGATGCGGCCTTTGCCGGCGATCCCGAAAATCCGGTTCGGCCCGTGGCAAACGAGATCGACGAAGCGCAAAAGCGTCAGCCGGCCTTCCGCCACATGGTTGAGCATGATCGGAACTAGCGTCTGCACGCCCGGCATGCCCGATGGCGAGGCCGGGTAAGGCTTAGCTTTTTCTTCCAGCGTGTGCGGCGCATGATCGGAACCGATAACGTCGATGACGCCCTGCGCGACGCCCCGCCATAGGCCCTCGCGATGATGCGCATCCCGGATCGGCGGGTTCATCTGGGCGAGTCCTTTAAGCTGCTCGTAACACTCCGGCGACACGAGCGTCAGGTGTTGCGGCGTTGCTTCGGCCGTCGCGATGTCCTTGGCGGCGGCGAGCAGCGGAATCTCATCTGCGGTTGAAATATGCAGCACATGGATGCGCCGTCCGGTTTCGCGTGCAAGGCGCAGCAGGCGCTCCGTACACCGGACCGCGGCCTCAACGCTTCTGACTTCCGGATGTGACGTCCAGTCCCCGTCCCTTGCGCGCGACTTGCCCTCGCGCAGGAGATATTCGTCTTCGGAATGGATCGCGACCCGGCGCCGGCCGTGCGCGAGCACCTCGCGCACCCCCTCATCGTCTTCAACGAGAAGATCGCCAGTCGATGCGCCCATGAAGATTTTGACGCCGCAAACGCCAGGCAAAAGTTCGAGTTCGGCGAGGTCTCTCGGATTGCCGTGGGTCGCGCCCGCATAAAAGGCGTGATCGCAGAACATGCCGCCATGACCGTCCGCGCCTTTTCCGGAAGCTCTCGCGAGCTTGTCTTCGATAGCCTCTTTCGTGACCGTCAGCGGCGACGTGTTCGGCATTTCGAAAACGGCGGTGACGCCGCCCAGCACCGCAGCGCGGCTCCCGGTCTCAAGGTCTTCCTTGTGGGTGGGCCCCGGCTCACGGAAATGCACCTGGCTGTCGATGACGCCTGGCAGGATATGAAGCCCGGCGCAGTCGATCACCTCGCCGGCGTCCGCCGACGCCGGAACCCCGATCGCCGCAATCCTGCCGTCCCGGACGCCAATATCGCGTGCGCCCTCGCCGTCGTGATTGACGACCACGCCGCCGCGCAGGATCAGGTCATAAGTCTCGGCCATCGCTGTTGTTTAGCGGTCATCGGGCCGAACGCAAAGGCGGATTACGGATTAGTTGATCGAAATTTCGCCAGAGGACATACTCGGCGGCGAACCAGGGGAGAACCGGCATGTCCGACGCCTACGGAAAAGGCTACTACGGGAGTGGATCGCGACCGCTGACGCCTGGAGCGGACCAGTCCGCCTACGATATCGGCGCGCAACGGCGTCAGAGCGAACAGTTCATGCGTCAGCAGGAGCGCCAGCAGCAAGCTTACGATGCGCAACGCCGCCAACAAGAGGCATGGCGCAATCATCAAACCGACAACTCAAGTTACACCGCCGCGACGGGTTCCGCCAATTACACCCCGCCGACAGCGGACGAAATCGCCAAAACCCGCGACGCAATTTCATTTTTTGTGGGGATCGGCGCTTTCATATTTGCCCTGGTGGCGCTGTGGAACGGCGTGGTCGGTTCGCTTAATCCGGCGAATCCTGTCCTGGCTGCGATCGTTCAGCACGGCGCCTGGGGGGTCGGCATTGGCGGCTTTTTGATCGGCCGGCATATCTATAAACTATTGAGCAAAATCGTGGCGATCCTTATCGGGATTTTTCTGCTTATTGTCGCCATCGGTTTTGTATTGGGAGTCATCAGCGGCGTCACCGAGGTCATGAACCGATAAGCGGTTGGCGCCTCGCGCAATCGGCTGGATCAGATTTACGGATTGAACCATCGGCGTTGTTCAGCGCGCATTGGGCGCTTTTCATGGGTTGGCCGAGATAAGTTGATTGAAATTTCGCCTGACGGCATACTTGGCGGCGAACCAGGGGAGAACCGACATGTCCGACGCCTACGGAAAAGGCTACTACGGGACGGGCTCGCGACCGCTGACGCCGGGAGCGGACCAGTCCGCCTACGATATCGGCGCCAGGCATCGGCAAGACGAACAGTTTCGCCGCCAGCAGGAACAATGGCGGCGAATGCACGAGGATCAACGTCGCCAACAGGAAAAACGGGAAGCCGACCTGCGCCGAAACTGCTCGACGGACGGCGCCGCCTCACGCCCGGCTCATCTCAATGATGACGGAATATCATTCGAAGGTTTGCTTCTGTTCGCCTCACTTGGCGGGTTCACCTTCATAATCGTCGCAATCTGGAATTTTCTTATCGGTCTGGCGCCTTCATTTGGCGGCCTGCTGGCGACGGCGATAAAGTTCAGCCCCTGGGTCGTAGGGCTGGTCGCGATTGGCGTCGGCATACGCATTCAAAAAATGTTGATGAAGATCACAGCCATCTTGCTGATCCTGGCGTTGCTCTTCCTAGGGTCGGCGTTTGCATACGGCGTTTATCAGGGGATCACCGGAAACGCCGGCTGAAGCAGTTGGCGCCTCGCGCCGCCGCGCCTATATGGCGGGTCATGACCAACGCCGCTCTTCTCGCCGACCGCGCCGTGATCCGCCTCTCGGGCGAAGACCGTCACGCCTTCCTGCAAGGACTGATCACGCAAGACGTCAATCGTCTTGCGCCCGGACATGCTATCTTCGCGGCGCTGCTTACCCCGCAAGGCAAAATCCTGTTCGATTTTTTCATCGCGGATACGGGCGATATGTTTCTGATCGACTGTTTTCAGGACGCCGCTCCAGCGCTCCTGAAGCGCCTCATGCTTTACAAGTTGCGGGCGAAAGTCGCGCTGGAAATCGACGACGCGCTTCAAGTCTGGACATCCGAAAGCTCTGACGCCTTGAACCACGCCGACGCCTTCCCGGACCCGCGCCTCTCCGCCCTCGGCTGGCGCGCCATCGGGCCGGCGGGAGAAGACGGCGGCGATGACGACTACGCCCGGCGGCGGCTTGAGTTCGGCGTTCCGGAATTCGGCGCCGATTTCGGTTCGGATGAAGTCTTTCTTCTCGACATCAATTACGATGCTCTCAACGGCGTCGACTACAAAAAAGGCTGCTTCGTCGGTCAGGAAGTCACCAGCCGCATGAAACGCAAGGGCGAGGTGCGGCGGCGCACGCTGCTCGCCGCGTTCGACGGCGCCGCGCCGGCGAAAGGCGCGGAAATCGTCGCCGGAGACTCAACAATCGGGACATTGATGAGCAACGTCGACGACCGCGCGCTCGCGCTTGTCCGCACGGACCGCTGGGAAAAGGCGAGAGACGCCGGAGAATCGCTCCTTTGCGACGGCCGTGAACTGCGCCTCCATATTCCCGGCTATCTCGAACAGGCCTAAGTTCCCGCCACCAAAACAGGAGGGAACCTCATGACCCCAACCGCAACAGCCCTGCTCGGCTTCGCCGCCTGGACAATCGCTCTGCTCGTTTGCCTGGCCGTCTTTCGGACTTTGCAGGTCCAGACCGCCGGCCGCGCCGCCAATTCATTTGCGCCGTCCGGCGATGACGTTGAAGGCCTCGGCAAGCGCCTCACCCGCGCGCACGCCAATTGCTATGAGAACCTGCCCATCGCGGGGGCGATCATGCTCTATGCAATCGCCACGAACCAGACGGCGGCGACCGACGGGCTCGCCTATCTTTACCTCGCCGCACGGATCGCCCAGTCCGTCGTTCATCTCATCTCCACGAGCAACATGTTCGTGCTGTTCCGCTTCCTGCTGTTCATCGTCCAGAATCTCATTCTCGTGTTCTGGCTCGCGAAACTCTTTGGCGTATTCTAGGATATGACAAAGAAGCTCCATTGCCTCTGGGCGCCCGAAGACGACGCTCTTTACCGTCAGTATCACGACGAGGAATGGGGCGCGCCGGAATATGACGACCGGGCCCTGTTTGAAAAGCTCATCCTTGACGGCTTTCAGGCGGGGCTTTCCTGGCGGACGATCCTTTACAAACGCGACAACTTCCGGAAGGCGTTCGACTGGTTCAACCCGGAAAAGATCGCGCGATATACGCCGAAGAAAATCGAGCGGCTGATGAAAGACGAAGGCATCATCCGCTCGAAAACCAAGATCGACGCGACGATCGGCAACGCGAAAGTCTGGCTCGAAATCATGGAAGACGGAAAAGGCTCATTTTCGGCTTTTCTCTGGGACTTTGTCGACGGGACGCCGATCGTCAACAAGGTCAAAAACTACCGCGACCACCAGACCAAATCCGCCGAAAGCGAAGCAATGTCGAAAGCGCTCAAGGCCAGGGGTTTCAAGTTCTGCGGGCCGGTGATCGTCTACGCCTTCATGCAGGCGGTCGGTATGGTCAACGATCATGAAACCGCCTGCCCGCGCTGGAAGGACGTCCAGAAACTCGCCCGCTAACCCCGCGGTTGCGCGCCGGGCGGTATCGGCGCAAATTGCGAAAAAACCTGATCCAGTTGAAAGCCAAGTCATGCCCGAGACCAGCAGCGCCGATGTGCGCATTATCGCCACCGGCCTTTATACGCCCCCCAACGCTATTTCGAACGATGAACTCGTCGCCGCGTTCAACGCCTATGTCGACCGCTACAACACCGACCATGCGAGAGAGATTGAAACGGGCGCCATTGAGCCCATGCAGAAGTCCTCATCCGAATTCATCGAGAAAGCATCCGGCATCAAGTCCCGTTACGCCCTCGACAAGGAAGGCGTTCTCGATATCGGCCGCATGGCGCCGCATCTTCCGGCGCGCGCCGACAACGAGCTGTCCGTGCTGGCGGAAATCGCCGTCGCGGCGGCGCGCGAGGCGATGCGCAAAGCCGACCTCGGCCCCGGAGACATTGACGGCGTTATCTGCGCCGCCTCGAACATGCAGCGCGCCTATCCGGCGATGGCGGTCGAAATTCAGGATGCCCTCGGGATCGACGGCTACGGTTTCGACATGAATGTCGCCTGCGCCTCAGCGACATTCGGGATCGAGACCGGGCTCGGCCTGATACGCGCCGGGGCGCGGCGCATCCTGATGGTCAATCCGGAAATCTGCACGGCGCACTTGAATTTCCGCAACCGCGACTGCCATTTCATTTTCGGCGACGTCGCAACCGCCGTCATCCTCGAACGCGCGGACGGCGCGCCGTCCGGCGAAGCCTGGGACATTCTCGGCACCCGCCTCAAGACGAAGTTCTCCAACAATATCCGCAATAATTTCGGCTTCTTAAATCACTGCGAACGCGAAACAGGGGTTTCCGCCGACCCGCAAACCGATCCCGGCACGGACAAACTGTTCATGCAGGAAGGGCGCAAGGTCTTCAAGGAAGTCGTGCCCATGGTCGGCGAGCTGATTTCATCGCATCTCGCCGATGTCGGCGTTGCGGCGGCCGATATTCGCCGTTTCTGGCTCCATCAGGCGAACCTTTCCATGAACGAATTCATCGCCCGCAAGGTGCTCGGCCGCGACGCCACCCGGGAGGAAGCGCCGGTGGTGCTCGATGAATACGCCAACACGTCGTCGGCCGGCTCGATCATCGCTTTCCACAAACATCGCGAAGACCTCGCCGTCGGCGATATCGGCGTGATCTGCGGCTTCGGCGCCGGTTACTCGGCTGGTTCGGTAGTCGTACGCAAGACGGCGTGATCCCGCCCGAAGGCCGGTTGTTAACCGCGCCTTCACAAATCCCGCCAAGATGGGTAAGCCGTCGCGGATCAACGCGAAAGACAAGACATGACCAATCATCTGCATAAGGGCGATCTGCCGGCGAGACTCGACCTCGGGCCGGTTGTCGCTGTCGATAGCGAGACCATGGGGCTCAACCCCCATCGCGATGCGCTTTGTGTCGTGCAGCTCTCCTCCGGCGACGGGAACGCGCATCTCGTACAGCTTGACCGTACGACCTATGACGCGCCGCGCCTGAAGGCCTTGCTCGCAGATCCCAAGGTTTTGAAGATTTTCCACTTCGCCCGTTTCGATATCGCCGCCTTCAGACGCTGGCTTGGAGTTGAAACGGCGCCCGTCTACTGCACCAAGATCGCCTCGAAGCTTTCGCGCACCTATACGGACCGGCACGGGCTCAAGGATCTCGTCCGCGAACTTCTCGGGCTTGAAATCTCCAAGCAGCAGCAATCCTCCGACTGGGGCGCTTCTGTCCTCTCCGACGCCCAGATCGACTATGCGGCCTCGGACGTGCTTCACTTGCACGCCCTGAGAGAAAAGCTCGAAGACATGCTCGCTCGCGAGGGGCGGACAGAACTGGCGGCGGCCTGTTTTGGCTTTCTGCCGGCCCGGGCGGCGCTCGACCTTGAGGGCTGGCCCGAAATCGATATTTTCGCCCACTCCTAGGCGCTTGATGGTGCGGCGCCGCGTCCCGGCCGGTTCCGTTTGCCTCTTGCTTACATCCCGCCGGAGCGCGACTATATTGGGGATAAGGGCGGTATTTGGCGGCGTTGGGAGACTTGGGCCCGGCCGCCGCAAACCATGACGGCGAAGGTTGAATGACCGAGGCGGCGAACAGCCAGGACCGAAGCGCTCCGCGGGGCAAGCCGATTGTCGGCCGGCGCGCGCTCGACAATCTTTCCTTTGAACAGCGCACGACCGGCGAAGCGGCGAAGGCGCGCTCCCGGCTGGTGCGCCGTCTGCGCCTGATCCTGCCGGTCTCAGGCGTGGTGCTGGTGGCGGCGCTGCTCTTCAATACCCGTTCGAACGAGGCGCCCGATGCGTTCCTTGACGACTTCAAGGACCTCAGCGCCTCCCCGGAAGAACTGCGTGTGGCCAACCCCCGCTTTGACGGTATCGACGACAAGGGCGATCCCTTTGAGATCACCGCCGCATCCGCCAAGCAGCGCCCCGACAGTCCCGACTATGTGGAGCTCGCCCTGCCCCGGGCGACCCAGGGCGCGCAGGACCGGACCACCGTCGTCACCGCGCAAAAAGGGCTTTACGACCGCGACAAGAATGTCCTCGCCCTTTCGGACGGCGTTGAACTCGAGCACGAATTCGCAGACGAAACTTATCTGTTGAAACTGCCTGCGGCGACGGTGCTGATCGACGATGCGAAAGTCGAAAGCAATGGCGCGGTCGGCGGCAAAGGCAGCGACGGCGCAGAGCTCGCCGCCGACCACATGACGGCTTACCGGGCCGACAGCCGCGTCGTCTTCGAGGGCAATGTACGCATGCGGATTTACCCGAAGGCTGCAAAGAAACTCGACGATAAAGAAGCAACGCAGACGACCCAATAACAAGACCGAAAGAAACTGGATCAATGGCAAGAAGCCTTTTAACGGCCCTCATCATCGCTTTCCTTCCCGCCGCAGCCGCCCATGCGCAGCTGATGCCTGACAGCGACGAGCCGATCGATATATCGGGCGACGCGGCGGAATTTCAGGACAATGTTACAATCTGGACGGGCAACGTCCGCCTGGTGCAGGCTGAAGCGATACTCACCGCCCAACGGCTCGAGGCGACGCTCAACGACGACGGCGATTTTGAAACCATGACCGCCACCGGCACGGTGCGTTTCTCGAATGGAAATGAGGCGATCACCGGCGAGCGCGCCTTTTATGAGGAAAAAACGCGCACGATCACCATTTCCGAGAATGTCATCGTCAAACAGGGTAAACAGGTCATGTCCGCCGGCGCCGTCGTTTACTGGGTCGACAGCGGCAGGGTTAAATTCATCCCCGCCCCGGGCAAGCGGATCCGCGGCATCTTCTATACGGAAGAAAGCGGCCAGACTTAATGGTTAAAATTCGAACTTCACCGAACGTTAAAGAGAGACGCCCTTAATGAGCGATGAAATGGAAGTAGCCGTCGAACAATCCGCCGCCAATGCATCGCAAGGACAAGCGTCTCAAAATCAGCCAAGGCAACAACCCGCGGCTGAAAAGAGCGACGGCGTCCTTGCGGCGGAAGGCCTCGGCAAGACATTCAAACGCCGCCCCGTCGTGCGCGGCGTCTCGATGAGCGTCAAACGCGGCGAGGTCGTCGGCCTTCTAGGGCCCAACGGCGCCGGTAAAACCACGTGCTTTTACATGATTACGGGCCTCATACAGCCGGATCGGGGCGCGATCTTTATCGACGGGCACGACGTCACCAGCCTGCCCATGTATCAGCGCGCGCGGCTCGGCCTCGGCTATCTGCCGCAGGAAGCGTCAATCTTCCGCGGCCTGTCGGTCGAGCAGAATCTGCGCGCCGTGGTCGAACTGGTCGAGCGCAGCAAGACCAAGCAACAGGCGATTATTGACGATTTGTTAAACGAGTTTCACATCACGCACTTGCGCGGCGCGCCAGCGCTGGCGCTGTCCGGCGGCGAACGCCGCCGGGTCGAAATCGCGCGCGCCCTCGCCACCTCCCCATCCTTCATGCTGCTGGACGAGCCGTTCGCCGGGATCGACCCGCTCGCCATCGCCGATATTAGGGAACTGGTCATACATCTTAAGGAACGCGGACTCGGCGTTCTCATCACCGATCATAATGTTCGCGAAACGCTCGATATTATCGATCGGGCATACATTATTCACGAAGGCGAGGTACTGTTGGAAGGCGCGCCCGGCGATATTGTCGGCGACGAGGATGTTCGCCGGGTCTATCTCGGTGATCGCTTTCAGATGTAGAAAGAACAAGGGGGCGGTGTGGCGTTAGTCCCAAGACTTGAGCTTCGGCAATCCCAGCAACTGGTGATGACGCCGCAATTGCAGCAGGCGATCAAGCTGTTGCAATTGTCCAATCTCGAACTCTCCGATTATGTCGCCGAACAACTCGAGGAAAACCCTTTTCTCGAACGCGACGAGACGCCGCCCGACGCCCCGGCCGAACGTCGTGGCGAAACGCAAGACGGCGAGCAGGAATCCGTAAACAGCAGCGAAGTCGATCTCAGTGCGGACGGGGCCGTCAAGGAGGCGAGCGAATCCATCGATGCGGAATATGAAGACATCGACCCGGGCTCCTCGGGCAGCGATACGGCGGCGAACGACTATCGCACCAATGACTGGGCCAATGCCGGCCCTGGCCGCTCAGGCGGCGACGAGGACCGGCAATTCGACGCCAATCTCAGCAAGGAAATATCGCTCGCCGATCATCTTACCGAACAACTGCATGTGGCGACTCGCGACCCTGCGCAGCTTTTCATCGGCGTCTATCTGATCGACCTGATCGACGAAGCCGGCTATCTGCGCGAACCGCTTGAGGCTGTCGCTGAGCGGCTCGGGGCCGATCTCTGCGATGTCGAGGAAACCCACGCCCTCATCACGACATTCGATCCCAGCGGCGTCGGCGCCCGAGATCTCAAGGAATGCCTGAAGCTGCAGCTCATCGAAGGCGACCGCTACGATCCCGCCATGCAGGCGTTCATCGAAAACCTCGAATTGCTCGCGAAAGGCGATCTCAAGGGGCTGATCAAGGCTACCGGCGCCGACGAGGAAGACGTTCGCGAAATGATCGCCGAAGTCCGCGCGCTAACGCCGAAGCCGGGCTATGCTTACGGCGCCGGCGCCGTGCAGGCGATTGCACCCGATGTTTTCATCCGCCAGTCCCCGGATGGCGGCTGGAAAGTCGAGTTGAATACCGACACCCTGCCGCGCGTTCTGGTCAATCAGACCTATTTTGCCGAAATTTCGGCGGCGAGTTCGGACGAAAAGGACAAGTCCTACGTCACCGATCAGTTCGCCAACGCAAACTGGCTTGCCAAGAGCCTCGACCAGCGCGCAAGGACGATCCTCAAAGTCGCAACCGAGATCGTGCGCCAGCAGGATGCATTCTTTGTTCACGGAATAAAACACCTGCGCCCGCTCAATCTCAAGAACGTCGCTGATGCGATCGAGATGCACGAGTCGACGGTTTCACGCGTCACCTCGAATAAATATATGGCGACGCCGCGCGGTCTGTTCGAGCTCAAATATTTCTTCACCGCGTCAATCGCCTCGGCCAGCGGCGGCGAAGCCCACTCGGCCGAGGCCGTGCGCTATCGCATCCGCGAACTCATCGAGCAAGAAACGCAGGACGCGGTGCTCTCGGACGACAAGATTGTGGAAATTTTGCAGGAAGAGGGCGTCGCCATCGCCCGCCGGACGGTCGCCAAATACCGGGAGACCCTGAATATCCCGTCTTCGGTCCAGCGCCGCCGGGCGATGTTGCAAACCGCGATTTAAACCTTTAATCCGCGCGCCGGCCGCCAATATATAAAAATGACGGCTGGCGCATGGAGCGCCACCGAAAGGAGTTCTCATGGATATTCATGTCAGCGGCAAGAACATAGAACTGGGCGACGCGCTGCAGCTTCATGTGACCGAGAGGCTTGAGGAAGGCGTTCGCAAATACTTCGACCGGGGCGCGGAAGCGGCGGTCACATTTACGCGAGAACGCAACCAGATCGAATGCGATCTGACGACTCACCTCGCTTCAGGCGTGTTCCTGGCCGCCCATGGCGAGGGCGGCGACGCCTATGGAGCCTTTGATGTGAGCCTTGAAAAGCTCGAAAAGCGAATCAGGCGCTACAAGCGCCGGCTCAAGGACCACCACACCAATGGCAAGCCGCCCTTACCGGCGGAAAAAGCGTCCTACTACCTTCTGGAACCCCTGAAAGAAGAGGCCGAGGACGACGATGATTCGCCGTTTGAGGGGGATCCGAACCCCGTCATCGTGGCGGAAAGCGAGACCTCTTTGAGGGAAATGACGGTCGGCGCGGCGGTTATGCAGCTCGACCTCTCCGAACAACCGGCGATTGTGTTCAAAAATGCGGCGCATGGCCGGATTAATGTTGTCTATCGCCGCCGCGACGGCCATATAGGGTGGATCGATCCGGCGGCCTCCTGAGGGGGGCGGGACGTCTCTTTATGGCCCAGGAACGCCGGTTCGAGCAGTAGAGTGCGGTTCGCACGCGGGCGATCGGGGCCCGGATTTCAACGGCCCGGTAATTGCGATGCAGACCGAGAATGAGAGTATAAGTGAGTGTGATGGGACTTGATGATCTTCTGAGCCCGCAAGGCGTTATCCATAAATTGAAAGCCCGGTGTAAGCGCGAAGCCCTGCAAGCCATGGCCGACCGCGCCGCCGAGCTGATCAACGCGCCGGCGAGCGGCATCATGTCGACGCTTCTCGAGCGCGAACAGCTCGGTTCAACCGGCGTCGGCGACGGCGTTGCAATCCCGCATGGCAAAATCGCCGGTCTCAACGCCATCACCGGCGTCATTGCGCTCCTTGAAACGCCGGTCAGTTTTGACGCCCTCGACGACCAGCCTGTGGATTTGATTTTTCTCCTGCTGGCGCCGGCCAACGCTACGGCCGCGCATCTGAAGGCGTTGGCGAAAGTCTCGCGCCTGCTGCGCGATCATGAAGCGCGCGACGCTTTGCGCGGCGCCGATTCAGCCGAAGCGCTCTTCGCAATCGCTACGGCCGACCAGAAACACCACGCCGCTTAAAGCGCGCACATTCGCTAAATCAATCTGATTACGGAAAGTCCGGTTAGTGAACGCTGACCGGGTTCATTTCGTACTGACGCGCCGCCGCGAAAGCAATGTCGCGGTCGCCTACAAGCGCGATGCGCTCACCGTCTGCGGCGTGGACGGAATAGAGGATCGCATCGGCGTCGAATTCGATCTCCCCCTCGCCGATCGCATCTTCAAGGTCGTCGATCACGTCGAGCGCCGGCACTGCGCGGATATAGACCAGCTTCCGGCCGCCAAGCGCCGCCAGTTCGCCGGACGTCACCGGCTTCTTGTCATCTTGAAGTTCCATACCCAGCTTTTTCGGCGTCGCCATGCCATCACCTTTTGTTTACGCCCGCCTTCCGCATCAGCTTGCCCGAGAATGGCTAGCAAAGCGTGAAGGCCGGCTTTTCGGCCTGGACCCCAGCCCTGCAGCGCACTCCCGAAGGAGTCTTGTTGCGCCGCAGCAACCTCCTATTATGTAAGAGAATGTTATAACAATTCAATGACGAATTATGCACAATCACGCGACCCCTCCAGCGAGGGAGCGCACAACCATATGAAATAAAAGACTTTTTATCCGTGCTGATGTAAAATCGCTGCGAACAGCGCCGGATCCACATTGCCCCCGGACAGGGTGATGGCCGTGGTTTTACCGGCGGCGTCGACCTTGCCGGAGAGGATCGCCGCCAGCGCCGCCGCCCCGCCGGGCTCCACCACCAGCTTCAGATATTTGTAGGCGAACACCATCGCCTGACCGACTTCCGCATCACTCACCGTCGCCCCGCCGCGGACCAGCCGCTGCATGATCGGGAAGGTCAGGCGGCCCGGACTAGGGGTCGCGATGGCGTCGCAGATCGTCTTCCGTGTAATATCCGCTTTCTGCCTTTCGCCGCGCCGGATCGAGTCCCATGTTTCATCAAAACCTTCCGGCTCGGCGATCCAGACCTCGGTCTTCGGCGATACTTCCTCCAGAATAGTCGCGCAGCCGGATGTAAGCCCGCCGCCGCCGCAACAGATGATGAAGGCGTCAAGCGCGCACCCTTGCGCTTTTGCATCTTCAACCGTTTCAAGCGCCAGCGTGCCCTGCCCTTCGATAATGTCGGGGTGATCGTAGGAGGGCGCGAGCGCCATGCCGCGTTCAACCTGAATGCGCCGGCCGATTTCTTCCCGGTCTTCCGAATAGCGGTCATAAGTGATGATCTCAGCGCCGAAGGCGCGAACCTTTTCCGCTTTCAGCGCCGGCGCGTCTTCCGGCATGACGATAACCGCCGGCGTCTCGAAATATCGCGCCGCGCGCGCAATCCCTTGCGCATGATTGCCCGACGACCAGGCGACAACGCCGCGTTTTCGCTCATCTTCGGTGAGCTGCGAGAGCCGGTTGAACGCACCTCGGAACTTGAATGAACCGCAATGCTGGAGCACTTCCGCCTTGACGAGAACTCTCCCGCCGGCCGCCTCATTCAAAAACTCGTTTTCGATAATCGGCGTGCGGATCGTATGGCCTTTAATCCGCCCGGCCGCCGCGCGCACACCTTCGGGGGTTATGGGGCGCAAGTCGTCAACAACAACATTCATAGGGAAAGACTTTCAACAAACGCATCGACGCTAAACGTTTACTTCAAAATCCCGGCGGCGCCATGACCTATCTGCGGCGGGCTTGAGGCATGGTCAGGATGCGGCGAGCCCGCCGGCGAAATAAATAAGCACAACCCCGAGCAGAATTCGGTAGATGACAAAGGGCGTAAAGCTGATCTTTTGGATGAGGCGCATGAAGGCGAAAATCGCCACATAAGCTGACAGGAACGACAGCGCTGCAACGACGCCGGCCTGCGCCATATTCGCGCCAGCGCCTTCGCTGACCAGCTCGAGCCCGGCGAACAGACCGAAAGCGGCGATGGTCGGGATCGCGAGCAGCATCGAAAACCGGGCCGCTTCGCTGCGCGTCCAGCCGAGATAGCGCGCTGCGGTCATAGTGACGCCGGATCTCGACGCGCCCGGAATGATCGCGAGCGCCTGCGCCGCGCCGATCGTCAACGCTTCGCGCCAGGTGATGCGGGAAAGCCCTTCCTTTTCGGCCGGCGCGCGATCGCCATGCCACAGCAGCGCCCCGAAGACGATGCTCGCAACGCCGATCACCATCGGCGACCGCAACGCTTCGGTCAGATCGAAGAGCACAAACACAGCGGCCACGACGATGATCGGGATCGTCGCCGCGGCGATAAACAAAAACAGCTTGCGGTCTTCGCTTTCCCGCCAGCGCAGCGTATCGACGCCGCCGCGCACCAGTATGGCCGTCTCCGTCTTGAAATAAATGAGCACCGCGAACAGCGATCCGACATGTGCTGCGATGTCGATCAGCGGGCCCTGGTCGCCCCAGCTTTCAACCGCAAGCGGCGCAAGAATGAGATGGGCCGAAGAGGAAACGGGCAGAAATTCCGTTATCCCCTGAATGACCGCCAGCACGATGAGCTGAATGATGGGCATGAGCGCTTATTGGCATGTTCGCCGGCAAAGCGCTATTGCCCGCCGCGTGAAGGTTAGTTGTTCGCCGCCGTCTTTTCGGCCGGCGCGGCGCCGTCAACAAGACCGATTTCAGACAGTTTGGCGGCGATGGCGGATTTGTCGTAGGGCTTCAAAATGTGATGCCCGGCCCCGGCCGCTTTCGCGAGAGTGAATTGCTGCGGGTCGTTTTCCGTGGCGCAAAGAATGATCTCCGGCTTGTCCCCGGCCTCGAGTTCGGCAGCGCCCCGCAGAAAATCGAGCGCGCCCATGGAGGGCAGGTCCCAGTCAAGCAGCACGACGTCGGGCTTTTGCCGCTTGCAGATGTCGACCGCCATCGCCGCATGTTCGGCCTGTAACGCTTCAAAACCGAGATCGGCCATGATCCGGACGGCGATTTCGCGGATGACATCGGAATCATCGACGATGAGACAAATTTTCTTGTCGCTCATGACGGGTTCACCTTGCTTGCCCCGGCGCCGCCTGACGCCGGTCATTCCCGTCCTATTTTCGCCGCCGCGCGTTATCCGAGCGTTAACAAGGCGTCTCGAAATCAGCCCGCCGGCGCAGAAAACGCCGCCTTGAAGGTGACGGCCTCTTCGGTTTTCTCAACCGAGATCGAGCCGCCCGCACCCGAAACGATCTCGGCGGCGAGCAGCGCCGGCGTGAATTTCGGCGCAAGCCCTTCGGGATCTCCCCTCAACGCTTTAACGAGGTCTTCCTGCAGGAGGAGCTTGTTGCCCGCCGCGCGGATCGTGAAGTCGCTGATATCGCCGGTGATCCGCACCGTTCCGCCGCGTGGAACGCAGTCCGCCGCCGCATAGGCGAGAATCATCAGAACCTTGACGTTTTCCTTGGGCGCAAGCCCGGCGCCGATGACCCATTCAAGCTCGGGCTTCACGGTGTCGTAGACCGCCGCCAGCGCCTTCTCCGCATCATCGAGGCTGATCTGGGCGCCGAAACCGCCCGCCGCGCCATAAGCGAGGCGCGCATAGCTCAATAGCGCAAGCGCCTTCTTCGCGCCGGACCGGATGAGATCGAGCGCCGCGTCGCGCATCGTGTCTTCCATGCCCGGATCGTCGAGCACCTCAAGACCCGACCCGATGGCCCCCACCGGGTTGATGAGATCGTGACAGACGCGCGAGGAAAGAAGCGCCGACAGGGCGACAGCCCCGAGGTCTTCTTCATGCGCGGGGTCATGCGCGGGCTTTATTTCCGGACTTTCTGACATGCGGCGGAACTCCTCGGCCTTTTGCGAGGAGTTCCTTATCGCCGATTCGCGTCCGATTGGGACGTTCGTTTGTTTAAACTTTTTTCCAGCTGCCGCTCGAATCGCGGACACAGCGGCCGCTTCTGCGCAAGTCCGACGCGATCAGCTTTTCAGCCGCCAGCCTCGCCGTGACATCGACGGAAACGCCATTTCGCCGGGCGATGTCCGCATAATAGGACTTTCGCTGCTGATTGACGTCGCGCACCTCGCGGCGGACAGCATCGCTGGCGCTCGCCCCTGAGACGACGCCGAGATAGCCATCAGCCTGTTCGCCGACGATGCACTGATCCTTCGCCCGCTCGATCGTGGCGCTCGCCGCCGACGCAACGCCGACCAGCGCGGCCAGCCCGGCGAACAGCGCGGCTGCAATAACAGCAATAGACTGTTTCATATGTTTTCTCACACCCGGGCTCCCTTAAAAGATATCCGGATTATCCGCTATTAGATCCTCGATCTCGCGATCGAGTTTGACGCGCACTTCCTGATCAATCTTGACATTAAGATTGACTTCGATCGGCTTATCGCCGCCTTCAAGCTTCACGGTCGTGCATGCGCCGAGCGTTAACACCGCCAGTGCAGGCGCAAGCGCCAGAAGCTTCGCAAACCTTTGAGTCGCCATCGCGTTGCCCTTTATTCAGTCTTTTTATACTCTCCCCGACACAACAAGGGAATGATATTCGCCCGGTAAGGCGAAAAATTGGCGCGAATATGTGATGATTGACACGATTTCGCCTAATCTTCGCCGCTGAGGGCTCTTTCGATCTGCAACGAGATGTCTCGGGAGAGAGCCGCCTGATTGAGCAGCTCCAGCAGCGCTGCATCCAGGGTAATATTATACTTCACCGGAACGCGAACATCCTGCTGGTTGCGGCGCAAGGTTCCTTCGCCGCTGAACTCCATCCGGAAATCGAGCCTTCCGTCGAGCGGTCCGTCCACGGTTACCTTCAGGGCGGTGTAACGAAGATCGCGCAGGAGATCGAACGCCGTTCTGGGCTGCTCGCCCGCGGCGGACGCCTGCTCGGCCGCCTGGCCGACATAGCTGACAACGCCTGGACCGTTCGACTCCAGAACGCCGCCGACAATCTTCGCCTTTCCGTCCTCAACAACCAGCGGCAGGACGCCGCTTAAAATTCCTTCTCCCGAAAGCCCTTCGACATCGATGAATGCGAGTATCTGTTCAAGGTCGATATTTTCGGCGCGCAAGGGAACAGTCGCCTGATCCCCGGCGATTGACATATCCGCCTCGTAAACGCCGAGCGCGCCGCCGAACCACGGGAATTCCGCCTTATACACGTGAAGCGTTTCGTCGCCGGGAAGGTCGAAGCTGATGGTTCCGTTCTTTAACGGGATCGGCACATAAAAGCTGACGCTTTCGACGGACACTGTCTGCACGCCATCGGTGGCGACCGGCCATAACTGCGAGAATGATATCTCACCGTTGAGTTTCGCCGTTTCTTCGACAATGCGGGTCGGCCCTGCGAACGTGACATCCTCAAAACCGACCGCCGCCTTGGACGTCAGTTCACCGGACGCCCAGGTAAATGTCGCCACGCCGGTCGCCGCACCGGTGGCTGAATCGACAACGCCCCTCAGCACCGGCGCAAGGGTCTCCGGCTGAATGCCGCGTTTTACAAAAACGAGACGGTCAAAAACAAATGTCGAAGAACCGGACGCCGAATCGAAATGGTGTTCGCCGTCGCCCTCGCCAAGACGTACGCCTTCCGGCGTTTTCAGCACATAGTTGAACGCCGCCTTCTTGCCGTCGAGACTAATGTCGCCAACGCCGATCACCGGGGCGATCAGGGGCGGTTCCCGATTTTGGATTACGCGCACGGAATCGAGCCAGCCATCCGCGCGCATCATCCGGCTGTCGAGTGAAAAATCGAACCGGCCTTCAACGGCGCTGAAATTCAAAAACTCGTTGAAAGCCAGCGCGCCGCCTGCAGCCTTGCCGCTCATCAGCGTCTGGTGAAGCGCGGGGTCATAATCTCCAGTGAATTCGATCCTTGGCGGCCGGCCGGCGATGCGGGTTTCACCGAGACGATAGCGGATGTCGTCCGCAGCGATCACGCCGGAAAAGTCCGTATGCAGCGGACCCGACCAGTCAATCACCGCAAGCGGGGCCGCACTGGCGCAAAGCCGCATGCTCACAAAGGCCGCTTCAGTATCCTGGCCTTCGAGCTCAAATCGCGCCTTCTCACTGCGAATGCAGCGCCCGTCCGGCAGGGTCAGCGTCGTACTCTTCTCCTCAAGGTCGACCGCGATGGCGATTTCAGTCACGAGCGGCGCATCGGCCACCCGAAAACGGCCGATCGAAAGCGCCCGCAACCCGGTGGTAGCCGCAATGTCGCCGTCAATCCTGGAGTCGGTCGCGCGCAACCGTATCATCGCCGAAGCGTCATCTACAGAAAGCGCCGGTGAGCGATATTCGCCGACCCTGATCGGCGCAAGGATCGTCCAGGCCTCGCCGTCATCGCTGGCGCTGACGGTGCCGAGCGCCGACACCGCAGCGCCGCTCAGCTCGAACAAAAAACCCGCCTCAGCCGTCCCGCCTTTTCGGGCGTATAGCGGCGCGTTCTCTACGGGCGAAAATTCCAGCGCCGCGCCGTTATCCGTGCGGATCACTAACGGCGTATCGCCAACATCAATGGTAACGCCATCAGCGCCGTACACTGCTTTCAAATCTCCGGCGGCGGAAAAGGCCGTGATCGGACCGCCGAAAACCAGCGCGCTCTGCTCTTCGGTAAGGTCGGCAAGCGCAGGGATTTCAGCAATCGCGGCGTCCGCGCTTGCAAGCCTGATCGTGGCTTCACCGGCGAACGGCGTTTGTCCGCCATTCACAAGATCGCGCCAGGATGCGCCGGCGCCGTCGAACGCCAACGACACATTGCGCAAGGCCGCCTGCTTCGCAACAATGTCGCCCCTGAACTCGCCCTCGCCGCGCGCAATTCCGTCCGCCTCAAGACGAATATCGGCGCTGAGGATCGCGGCTTCGATCAGGGTTTCTTTGTAAGCGAGACTTTCGGACTCGAGGGTCAGACTGGCCTCGCCGCCAGCGCTTACGTCATATGAGCCGCTTAAGGCGCCGCGCGCCGCGCCGCTGTCGGTGTCGATGACAAGCGTCATGTCTTCAAGCGTCAGCATATCGAAAGGCAACGCGCCGCCCTCGCCGCCGCCTTTGAGGCTTACGCCCGGCGCCGAGATCGTACCGTCACTCTCGACGCGCAGCCTTACCGAGCCCGGCCCGACGCTCACCGTCTTGACGCGCCGATCAGACAAGAGCGCGCGCCAGTCATAAACCGCCTCGATGCGGTCGAGGACGAACCCCTCCCCGCCGTTCGGACCGGCGGAGACGCCGGTCAGTTCGATTTTCTGGAGCGAGAGCGCGCTGACCCGCGCGTTCGGGTCTTCAAGGCCTGCCGAAGCCATCGCCGACCGGATGACCCCGCCGGCGATCTGATGACGCAGAAAAAAGGCGGCGGCTGCGAGAACCGCCAAAACCCCGACAATAACAAGAAGAAACCGCGCCGCCCGCATTCCGCCTGACTTCCCCAACGCTGAACCGCCGCGAGCCGGACATCGGCCGCACAAGGCCTAGCATGCCGAAAATCTTGACGCTTGGCGAGGCGTATGGGGCACGAAAACAGGGGAACGGCGGCGCCGTTCCCCTGTCCCGTACTAAAGCAACTGCTTGGTTTGCCGAGCGTTTAGGCTTCCATAACCGCGACAAGCTCTTCGATCACAACTTCAAGCTCGGCGATTTCGGAGCGGATCATCTCGATCGCTTCCTGAGTTTCGGCGTATTCCTCGGCGCTGTAGGAGGCTTTTTCCGCCGCAAGTTTCAGCTCCGCCTTGTCGAGTTCCGCACGGACTTCGTCGAACGCAGCCCTGGTTTCTTCCCGAACGGTCGCCGCCGCCATTTTAAGGGCCGCCTCAAGCGCCTCTTCGCCGCCGGGCGCTTCTTTCACTTCTTCCCGGGCCTCGTTGATCTCGTCGATTGCGCCGGCGATCTCGGCGCGCGCATCGGCAAGATCTTCGCGCATTTCCTGAAGGTCTTCCGCATCGAGATTCCTCAAGGCCTCGAGCAGATCTTCATCGTCAATATTGAGCGTAATATTGCTCGACTTTTCATCGTCATGGGCGGCCGAGGCGGCGAAAGGCGTCATCACCGCCAGCGCGAAGAAGGCCGCCGTCGCGGTCGTTTGAATGGTCTTGATCATGGATTCATCCCTTTTCTTTCTGTGTCCTGGACTCTTGCGCCGAGTTTACTTTTTGGGGGGCTCCGGTTCGGCGCTACGCTACTGGCCCGCCCCTGTCCGGAACACTGGAGGCCGCTGCGGCGGACAACAATAGGCGCTGCGGCGAGCCGTGCCGGAGAAGCGCCGAACGCGCATGAAAGCAGGAAAACGCCAGCGCCTGCGGGCGAGGACTGGAGCCAGCCTCGGTACAGGCCTCATTACCGGCTTGTGTCAAAGCCGAACACCGCTTTTCGCTATTCGTTAAAGCCGATTTCGTCTACTGCTCCGCGCTGTTTGCGTTCGGGCCGAAAATTGCAGCGCCCGGCGAGACGTGCCATGTAACTTCGGCCGGAGGACCGCGCGGGGCCCATGTCTCACGAATTTGTCGAAACAGGTCAGACGCTTACGCAGGAAGGCGCGCCTTATTGCCCAGTCGAGCGCAAGCGGCGCGGGCCGGCTGCGCTTGCCGCCTCGCTGATCGTCCTGACCTGCGGCGTCGGTTTTCTCACCTATGCAATGATGTCCGAACCGGCGCCCGTCAGCGAAATCCCGGGGCCTGATCTGACTGCAGCGGCTCCTGCCGACATCCAGACCGAGGCCATCGAGCCGGCTTCGCAAGCCGCGCCGCGAGCGCCCATGACCATCGAAGAAGCGCTCGCCGAATCCCGCGCCGCACGCGCCAGCCTTGCCCCGCAGGAGGAGACCCCGGCCCGGACGGCGATGGTCCCGCGTCTCAAACCGTCACTTGCTGACGGCGAGGAGGTCATCGAGACGGAACTTGCGCCGCGCATCAAGCCGGCGCTCGAAAGCGCGACCCTCGCCGCCGCGCCGTCAGTCACGCGGGCGCGCCCGGCGAAAACGCGCGGCGGGTTTCTGGCGTCCGCGGACGACGCACCGGCGCCGTTCTATTTTGCATCGGATATTCCTTCAGATGAAGCGGCCCGGCAGCCGGCGGCCGTCCTTTACGCCGGCGACCTCGAGCGTCCCTATGGCGAAGCCCGGATTCGCATCACCAGAGGCGAGAATTTTGTCGACGCCCTGAAGCGCGCCGGCGTCGGCGCCGCCGACCGCAACGAAGCGGCCTATGCGTTCGGCAAGCATTACAATCTTCGTCAGCTCCGTCCCGGCCAGGAATTCGCTCTCACCCTCGGCTGGCCGAACCAGACGCTGTTCCAGCTCGCCGCTGACAACGACTCGTCGCAGGCGCGCCTGATCGGCCTCGACTTCCGCGCCGATCCGGAAAATCGCATTCATCTTCGTCGCGACAAATCCGGCGCGCTGATCGGCGAGAAGACAATCATTCCGATGACGACGCGCATCCTGTCGGTCGAAGGCCGTATCGACGGCAGCCTTTACTTGTCCGCAAAAGCGAAAGGCGCGCCAGATCAGGTCATCGCCGATCTTGCGAACGCATTCGCCTATGACGTCGATTTTCAGCGGGAGATTTTCGGCGGAGACGAGTTCGAGGCGATCTTCGAGGCGAAGTACGACGATCGCGGCGAACTGGTTTCCGCCGGCGACATCATCTTTGCACGGCTGAAATGGCGCGGCCGCTCCAAAGAAAAGGGCTATTTCCGCTTTACCGACGACGCCGGACGCTCCGATTTCTACGACGCCTCCGGCCAGAGCGCCAAACGCCTGCTGATGAAGACGCCGATCGACGGCGCGCGCCTCTCATCGCGTTTTGGGACCCGCAAGCGCCCGGTGCTCGGCTATCGCCGCGCCCATAAGGGCGTCGATTTCGCCGCCCCGCGCGGCACGCCGATCAAGGCGGCTGGCGACGGCGTCATCGAGCGCGCCGACCGTTACGGCAGTTTCGGCAACTATGTCCGCATCCGGCACGCCAACGGCTACAAGACGGCTTACGCGCATCTGAACGGTTTCGCCCGCGGCATCCGTAAGGGCAAGCGCGTCGATCAGGGCGACATTATCGGTTATGTCGGGACCACCGGGCGCTCGACCGGCCCGCATCTTCACTATGAAGTTCATCTGCATGGCAATGCGGTCAATCCGCAGACCCTGAAGATCGCCACCGGCAAGAAACTCGCGGGCGTCGAACTCGCCCGTTTCAAGGCGCAGCGCGACATTATCGAAGCGATGCGCGCGCCGCCGGAAGAACCCGCCCCGCTTTACGCTGAAAAACACGCCTCAGGCGCAGGTTCGCGGTAACAGCGCCCGGATTACATCCGGCGCTTGTTCATTTCCTTCATCACTTCCCGGATATAGGCGTCGACATCGATGTCGCCGGCGATGCGGCCCTTGATGCGCGCCCTGACTTTCGACGGCAGTTCATCCGGCGCGATCGGTCCCGCCGCATGAATGGTCTCACGGATCAGGGCCTTCAGGGTTTCCTCGTCGGTTTCCGGTTTCCACTCGGATTTTTTGTCCGTCATTGGATACTCCTAGTTGAGCATGGCGCCCGGCGGGGCCGCCGTCACGCCGCCGATCTCGTGAAAGTCGCGACCGCCGACCGCTTCGCCGTTGATGGTGAGCGCGTCGCCATCCGCCGATATGGCGAGCGTTTCGCCGTCCGCCACCGTTCCGGCGAGCAGCATTTCAGCAAGCGGATCCTGCAGCTTTTTCTGGATGACGCGTTTTAAAGGCCGCGCGCCATAGACCGGATCGTACCCCTTGTCGCCGAGCCAGGCGCGCGCCCGGTCGTCGAGATCGAGGGTAATCTTGCGATCGGCGAGCAGCTTTTGAAGGCGCGTGATCTGGATATCGACGATGGCGTCCATATGCGCCCGCGCGAGGCGGTGGAACAGGATGATCTCATCGAGCCGGTTCAAAAACTCCGGCCGGAACTTCGCGCGCACCGTCTCCATCACCTGCGGCCTCACCGCGTCGCTGTCTTGTCCTTCCGGCTGGTTCGCCAGAAACTCGGCGCCGAGATTCGACGTCATGATGATCAGCGTGTTCTTGAAGTCGACCGTATGGCCCTGCCCGTCTGTCAGGCGGCCGTCGTCAAGCACCTGCAGAAGCACGTTGAACACGTCCGGATGCGCCTTTTCGACCTCGTCGAAAAGAACGACCTGATAGGGACGCCGGCGCACGCGTTCGGTAAGAACGCCGCCTTCCTCATAACCGACATAGCCCGGCGGCGCGCCGATCAATCGCGCGACCGAATGCTTTTCCATGAATTCCGACATGTCGATCCGCGCAATCGCGGTCTCGTCGTCGAACAGGAACTCCGCGAGGGCCTTGGTAAGTTCTGTCTTGCCGACACCGGTCGGCCCGAGGAACAGGAAAGAGCCCATGGGCCGGTTCGGGTCTTTCAAACCGGCGCGCGCGCGGCGCACGGCGGCGGAAACCGCCTCGACCGCCTCGGCCTGACCGACAACGCGACGCCCGAGCGCGTCTTCCATTTTCAGGAGCTTTTCGCGCTCGCCTTCGAGCATCTTGTCGACAGGCACGCCGGTCCAGCGCGAGACAACGCTGGCGATGTTTTCCGTATCGACAACTTCCTTGACCAGCGACTTTTTCGAATTCGCTTCTTCTTCATGCTCTTCAGCGGCGAAAAGCTGTTTTTCAAGCGCCGGGATATGCCCGTATTTTAGCTCCGAGGCGCGGCCGAGATCGCCCCGGCGTTCTGCGTCGGCGAGCTGTTGGCGTGCCTGATCGAGCTGTTCCTTGATCTTGGTGGCGGATGCGAGGCTTTCCTTTTCGGCTCGCCATAACGCAGTCAGGTCTGCAGACTTTTGTTCAAGGTCCGCAAGTTCCTTTTCCAGCGTCGCCAGCCGGTCTTTCGACGCGCGGTCATCTTCTTTCTTGAGCGCCTCGCGTTCGATCTTCATCTGGATGATGCGGCGGTCAAGTTCGTCGAGTTCTTCGGGCTTTGAATCGACCTCCATGCGCAAGCGCGAAGCCGCCTCGTCAACGAGGTCGATCGCCTTATCCGGCAGGAAACGGTCGGTGATGTAACGGTGCGACAGGGTCGCCGCAGCGACGATGGCGCTGTCGGAGATACGCACCCCGTGATGGAGTTCGTATTTCTCCTTCAGACCGCGCAGGATCGAAATCGTATCCTCGACCGTCGGCTCGTCCACGAACACCGCCTGGAAGCGCCGCGCCAGAGCCGCGTCTTTTTCGACATACTTCTTGTATTCATCGAGGGTGGTCGCGCCGACGCAGTGCAATTCGCCTCGGGC
>ENA-ORCV01000270-ORCV01000270.1-marine-metagenome-genome-assembly--contig:-NODE-270-length-55028-cov-3.937927_pt1 | contig 55028 bp, 57 predicted proteins | sample MGYA00237779_ERZ508509 | MGnify/ENA primary metagenome ERZ508509 (study PRJEB26180, sample SAMN06268772) | marine metagenome | isolation source: Bioluminescent Bay, La Paraguera, Puerto Rico | place... | reverse complement strand
CGGCCATAGTTCGGATTGGCGCCATAGCGCGTCCAGCCAAAGCCATAGGGACCATGTCCCAGACCGGGATTGTAGTATCCATGGCTGCGATAGTGCGGTGAGTAGCCGTAATGATAGACGCTGATCCGCGTGCTGGCGCCATACCCGTAGGCATAGTCATCATACCCATAGCGGGCATTGTTGGCATAGCGGATATAGCCTGACTGGTCCCGCGTGAACATCAGGCCGTGTTCGGCTTCGGTATATTCATAGATCGGGCGCACCGATGTCAGTTCCCGGTCGAGGCCGTACCAGCCAAGATCCTGCACATCGCCGCGAATGAACACGCAGCGACCCGTGAAATCGCTGTGCTCACACAGCTCCCAGGCCCCGGAGAGCACAGCCACCGATTGGGCGCGGTCATTGAAATAGAATTCGTTCAGTGAATAAACGGGCTCAAAGACTTCTCGCACTTCGCCCCGGAAATCCTCACCGCTGAACAGCATCAGTCCGGCAGGCTGGTCGCTGGTCTCATATTGCGCCGCTGCTGTCCCCACTACAGTCAGCGGAAGGGCAAGGGCAGCGCCGAAGCGGATCAATCTGGCAAGCATGGGCAGTTACCTCAGTGTTTCGGTAACCTTTATGGCAGGGCGCGCCTGAACACGCGGCAACATGGGTCAATCCGGCCGGTCACCGTCTTCTGCCGGGGCGGCCCAGTCCTCCAGCGTGGGGATCACGATCCGGCCGGCAGCGAGATCCACAGTCGGCACATCGACCAGGGTGAAGGGCACCAGCACCGTTTCACCACCGGCCGCAAGACGCACTTCCAGCAGGTCGTCGGCGCCGAAATTCTGCACGGCCTTCACCGTACCGGCCGGCACATTGCCGCCGGAAAAGACGCTGAGACCAACAAGGTCTTCAATGTAGAATTCATCTTCCTCGGGCGCAGGCAGCTGCGCGCGCGGCACATGCAGCAGCGTGCCGCGCAGACCGTCCCAGTCTTCCTTCTGTTTCTGCTCTGCCGGGCGGACAATGAAATGATCCTTGCCCGGCCGCGCCGAACGGGGCGTCAGCACGGGCTTTCCGGCCTCGTCCAGCAGGGCGCCATAGGTAAACATGGCGTCCGGGTCAGCGGTGAAACTCTTCACGCGCACATCGCCGCGCACGCCATGCGCGCCCTTGATGACGCCCACAACGATCAGCCGGTCAGGATTGGAAGTCTTGCTCATCCCGCCTCTGTAGCGGGCGGGATGAGGAGTTCAAGCAGGCATCAGCTGTCTCAGCGCCAGCCATCATAGGCGCGGATGGAGGAGATGTTGTCATTCATGCGGATCGGCTTCAGATCGCCTGCCCCGCCTTGCAGCACTTCACAGCGGCCGCGATAGTTCGCGTGCTCGCACACCAGCCAGGTGCCGCCCGTCACGAGGAAGGAGCTGGCGCGGTCATTGAAGCGGTACTGGCTGAGGTCGGCCACATCATGGCTGATCTCGATGGCCTGCCCGCGTTGGGCCGAATCCTGGAACAGGACCAGATCCCCGCCACGGCGGCCCCACCCGCCCCGGCCGGGCCGGTCGCGATGTGCCACAGGGCGCAGGGACGAGACATTGTCATTCAGACGGTAGGCATTGAGGCGCGGCGTGGAGGCGTCAACGATTTCACACCGGCCCCGGAAATGCGCATCCGTGCACAATTCCCAGACACCGTATCCGATGGAAATGGATGAGGCGCGATCATTGAAACGCAGGCGGGCCAGGTCCGGCTCGGCGCCGCGAATGCGGAGGCCGTCGCCATGGAAGCCGGCATCGGCATGAAGGATCACGCCCTGTCCTCCGCCGCGCCAGGAGGCATCGTGATAGCGGCCCCGGTCCGCACTGGCAGGAAGGGCAAGGGCCGCCAGGCCAAGCGCGGCCAGCGGCAGGGTGATGGACAATCGGGTCTTTGCCATATCGGTCTCCATTTGGTCTCTCCTGTCTAGGAGAAGCGACCTGAACACCGGTCTGGTTCCCTGTTGCGCGCCATTCAGGCAGCCCGCCTGACGCTCACGAAAAAGGCCGGCACCCGCAAGGGGCACCGGCCATATCCCGAGACTGGCAGGCCAGTCTTATTCCGAAGCGGCTTCCTCGGCCGGCGCTTCTTCAGCAGCCGGAGCTTCTTCAGCGGCTTTGGCTGCTTCAGCCGCATCAGCCGCTTTCTGGGCTTTCTCTTCGGCACGTTCCTTGGCTTTCTTGCCCGGCTCACCCTTTTGCGGGTTGTTGCCATGCTCCCAGCTCACCAGCGGCTTGCCGTCGACTTCGATCTTCGACAGGAAGCGGGCGACGCGGTCGGTCGGCTGGGCGCCCTTGCCGAGCCAGGCCTTGGCCTTTTCGCCGTCGATCTTCACGCGGTCCTCGCTGTCTTTCGGCAGCAGCGGATTCCAGTGGCCGACCTGCTCGATAAAGCGGCCATCGCGCGGGCTGCGCGAGTCGGCGACGACGATCTTGTAATAGGGGCGCTTCTTGGCGCCGCCACGGGCGAGACGAAGTTTCAGAGACATGGTTCTACGTTCCTTTGAGTAAAGACTAGTCGAGGGAGCCCGCGCCGGCGTCCGGCATGGGCGAAGCGGCGAGCGCCGCGGCCAGCAGGGCCTGCGGCGAAAATTTCTTGCCCATCAGGGCCATCGAGGTGTCGACGACATCGCCCTGGGCGTCCGTCTTCACGATCGCCGGGCCGTTGGCCGTCCAGATGAATTTCGCCCCGCGGGCGGGAAGGTCGCGCATCACTTTTTCTCCTTCGGCATGCCGAGGGGCAGGCCGTCCGGGCCGAGTGGGCCGCCGAGGTTTGCCAGGTCCTTGTCCGAAAGGCCGGAGCCGGAGCCCAGGCCCGGCAGGCCGCCGCGCGCCGCGGCGCCCTGCAATTGTTTCATCGCCTGCCGGGACATGCCGGGGGGCATGCCGCCGCCCGGACCGCCCATGCCGCCGCCCATTCCCCCCATGGCGTTCATCACGCCTTTCATCCCGCCCTTCTTGCCGGCCTTCTTCATCACGTCGGCCATCTGGCGGTGCATTTTCAGGAGCTTGTTCACCTCCGGCACCTCGACGCCGGAGCCGGCGGCGATGCGGCGCTTGCGCGAGGCTTTCAGGATGTCGGGCTTGGCCCGTTCCTGCGGCGTCATGGAGGAGATGATGGCGCGCTGGCGCTTCAGGATGCTGTCGTCCATGCCGCTGGCGGCCATCTGGGCCTTGGCCTTCTGTGCGCCGGGCAAGAGGCCCATCACGCCGCCGAGGCCGCCCATGTTCTGCAGCTGGGCGAGCTGGTCGGAGAGGTCCGAAAGGTCGAACTGACCTTTCTTCATCTTCTGGGCGAGCTTTTCGGCCTTGTCCTGGTCGACCTGGGCGCTGGCCTTTTCCACCAGCTCCACCACGTCGCCCTGGCCGAGGATGCGGCCGGCCAGACGCTCCGCGTCGAAGGCCTGAAGCGCGTCCAGCTTTTCGCCGGCGCCCAGGAATTTGATCGGCAGGCCGGTGACGGCGCGCATGGACAGCGCCGCGCCGCCACGGGAGTCGCCGTCGATCCGGGTCAGGACCAAGCCGGTCAGCGGCAGACGTTCATGGAAGCGCTTGGCGGTCTCCACCGCGTCCTGACCGGTCAGGGCGTCGGCGACCAGCAGGGTTTCGGAGGGGTTCGCGATCTTCGCGATCTGCTCCGCCTCGCCCATCAGGTCGTCGTCGACCGTGGTGCGCCCGGCGGTGTCCAGGATCACGACGTCATAGGAGCCGAGCTTTGCGGCGTTCAGGGCGCGGCGCGCGATGTCGGTCGCGCTCTGGCCCTCCACGATCGGCAGGAAGCCGACGTCGGCCTGCGCGGCGAGCTGTTTCAGCTGCTCCATCGCGGCCGGGCGGCGGGTGTCGAGCGAGGCCAGCAGGACCTTTTTCTTGTCCCGCGCCTTCAGGCGGACGGCGAGCTTAGCGGCGGTGGTCGTCTTACCGGAGCCCTGAAGGCCCGCCATCATCACCGCCACCGGCGGCGCGGCGCGCAGGTTCAGCTCCGGCGCCGGCTCGTCCCCGCCCAGCGTCTTCACCAGAGCGTGGTGGACGATGGCGATGACCTGCTGGCCCGGCGTGACGCTGCGCAGCACGTCCTCGCCCACCGCGCGCTCGCGGACGCTGGCGACGAAATCGCGCGCGACGGGCAGCGCGACGTCGGCCTCCAGCAGGGCGATGCGGATTTCGCGCAAAGCGCGGTCGACATCCCCCTCGCTGAGCGCGCCGCGCCCGGTGAGGGAGTCGAAGACCCCGCCAAGTTTTTCCGACAACGCGTCGAACATCACGCCCCGCAAAATCGCTTCGCACAAAGCAGTAGCGCCCCGCTGAGCGAAAACTCGCCGAGCGGGGGACCTCGCCAGCCTCAGGGGCCGGTCAAGGCGAAGGCTTCACCTTCGCGCTAGAGCGGCGGGACATAGGCCGGGATGCGTTACAAGTCAACGCCCGCGCAGGTTTCAGGCGGGGCGTTTCAGCCGGTCCAGAATGACCGGCAGACGGGCCGCCAGCCACAGCGCCGTGAGCACATTGCCCAGGAAAAAGAGGGCGATTACCAGCGGGATTTTCCACCAGCGCGGCTCCAGCAGCAGGATCAGGGCGGCCGAGACGGCGAAACCGAGATAGAGATCGACGCTGGTGACGATCCCCCAAGGCGCGCCGAGCAGGAAGCCGAAGGCCGCGCCGGCGTCCCCCGCCCCCATGGCCCAGACGATCAGCCCGGCCAGGACCAGAGCGGCGAGCAGGAAGGCAAGGCGGATCAGGAGCATCGGCCCCTCCGTCAGAGGATTTCGGCGATGGCGCGGATCGAGACGAACGCGCCCACGGCCATGACAATGGCGGAAAAGATCCGCTTCAGCCACGGACCGGCGCCGATGCGCCGGGCCAGCGCCGCGCCGGCGAAGCCGCCGGCGGCGCCGCCGAGGGTGAACAGCGCGGCGGCGCGCCAGTCGACCCAGCCGTCCAGCGCGTAATTGGCCGCCGTGGTCGCGCCGAAGGCAGCGACGGACACCAGCGAGGAGCCGACGGCGCTGAGCAGCGGCATGGACGTGGCGGCGACAAGGCCGGGGGCGACGAGGAAGCCGCCGCCGATGCCGAAAAACCCGCTGGCCGCCCCGGCCGCCGCGCCGAAGCCGGCCAGGCGCGGCAGAAGGCGGCGGGCGCTGGCGCCGTCCAGATGCACATCCGGATCGTCGCCCCCTGCGCGGCGGCGCAGCGTGAGAATAGCCACGGCGATCATCACCCCGCCGAACAGGGCCAGCAGGGCGTCGCCGTCTGTCTGTTTGCCGAGCGTGGAGCCGGCGGCCGCGCCGGCCGCGCCGGATGCGGCGAAGACCAGCGCGCAGGGCCATTTCACCGAGCCGCCCCGCGCGTGGCCGGCCAGACCCAGCAGCGCGGTGGCGGCCACCGCGACCGCCGCGGTGCCGATGGCCATATGCGGATCGGCCAGGGAGGGGGACAGCGCCCCGACGCCGTAGAGCAGAAGCGGAACGGCCAGGATCGACCCCCCGCCCCCGATCAGGCCGAGGATCAGTCCGACCGCGACGCCCGCAACGAGCGCGGCGATGTCGGCGGGGATCATCGGTTCGCCTCAGGCCGGAACGCGGTTCCAGGGCGCGCGGGACAGGAGCGAGGCCATCATGCAGGAGCCGCTGATTCCGGCGAGGGCGAGCCCCGCCCCCACCGCGCCGGACAGCGCATAGAAGGCCGGATGGACGAAGGCGCCCAGCAGGACGCCGGCCAGGACGAGCCCGCCCACCGAGATCTGCACTTGGCGGATGATCTCGATGGGCCGGGAGCGGTCCTGCTCGACGGGAAGGCCGGCGGCCTTCCAGGCCTCAAGCCCGCCGTCCAGCAGATAGGCGCCCTCGCCCGCCGCGGCGGCCAGCGCCTCGGCGTTGCAGGACGTGCGGTTGCCGGTGCGGCAGGTGAAGATCACCGGCGTCTGCGCGCCGCGCGCCGGACCGGCGCCGCCGATCCGGCTGAGCGGGTGGTGGCCGGAGCCGGCTGGGCGTTCGCGCGCCCGCTCATCCGCCTCGCGCACATCCACCAGCAGCGCGCCGTTGCGCATCATCTCCGCAGCCTGCTGCGGGGTCACGGTTTTCAGCATGGTCGTCTCCTTCACGCCCGCCGGCGGCGCCATTACGGGCAATAGATGTCTTTCAGGGTCGACAGGATGCGGGACACGCGCGCGTCGCCGATGCGGTAGAAGACCGTCTGGCTTTCGCGGCGCCGGACCACGAGCCCGGCGTCCCACATCTTCGCCAGATGCTGGCTGAGCGCGGACTGGGACAGGCCCACGCGCTCCGCCAGCACGCCGACGGACAGCTCCCCCTCCACGACCAGGTGGCAGAGGATCAGTAGCCGGCCCTCATGGGCCAGCAGCTTCAGCATGTCCGCGGCCTCGGCGGCGTTGGCCGCCAAATCCCGGATCTTCTCTTTGCGTATTGCGGCGGCTTGCGTCATGTCGCGCCCCTTCTTATTTCAGCGCTTGCTAATTTAGTAATATCTAATATATTGTCAAGCACGAGACAGAAGGAGGACGCGCCATGAACGCCAAAGCCTCGACCCACCGCCCCGACATCGAGGCGTTCTTCGACGACGCCACGAACACGGTGACCTATCTGGTGATCGATCCCGCGACGAAGCGCGCGGCGATCATCGACCCGGTGCTGGATTTCGATGCGGCCTCCGGCAAGGCGGACGTCGCCGGGGTGCGCCGCGTGCTGGACGCCGCGCACGCGGCGGGGGCGGAGATCGAATGGATTCTGGAGACCCACGCCCACGCCGACCATCTGACCGCCGCGCCCTATGTGAAGGCGCAGACCGGCGCGAAGGTCGGCATCGGCGAGCATATTCGCGACGTGCAGACGATTTTCCGGCCCGTCTTCAATGTGGAGGTCAGCGGCGACGGCGCGGAGTTCGACCATCTGTTCGCCGACGGCGAGCATTTCCGCATCGGGACGCTGGACGTGGAGGTGATCCACACGCCCGGCCATACGCCGGCCTGCGTCACCTATCTGGTGAACGGCGAGGCGGCGTTCGTGGGCGACACGATCTTCGCGCCGGATTACGGCACCGCGCGGGCGGATTTCCCCGGCGGCGACGCGCGCACGCTGTACCGCTCCATCCGCAAGCTGCTGAGCCGGCCGGACGAGACGCGGATCTATCTGTGCCACGACTATCTGCCGGAAGGCCGGGACCAGTATGTGTGGGAAACCACGGTCGGCGAGGAGAAACGCGCCAACACACACGTGCATGACGGCGTCAGCGAGGACGCGTTCGTGGCGATGCGGGAGGCGCGGGACAAGACGCTGGCCGCGCCGCACCTGCTGCTGCCCTCGATCCAGACCAATATCCGCGCCGGGCATTTCGCGGAGGCCGAGGATAACGGCGTGCGCTATCTGAAACTGCCGCTGCGCCTGTCGGACGAGGCGGCGAAGGCGGCCTAGTCGGCTTCTGGCATGTTGGAGGACGGGACCAGCTCAACGTGAGCGCGCTGCACCCAGCCGGTCCTTTCCTTTCCACTGAGGAAGTCAACCCAAGCAACGCAAGCCCACGGTGCACTCATTTCACGAATCGTCACGTCCTGCCCCCGAAAGATCACGCCAAGAAAAGCTCCCGAGGGATTGTCCATCACCGATGTCGTCTTAGTTACGCGCCAAAGCTGCCCACGCAGGTCGATTTCGGGGGTGTTAAGCTGCGGCTCAATCCGACTCCGAGGGGCCGCAACGGGCTCATCTTTCGGCGGAGCTATTGTAACGATTAGCGATGCGGCCCCTAGGAGCAGCCCGGCCGTCGTCATGTGAAACTGTAAGGAGTTCGATTTCCGCTGCCGGCGGTCGGCTTCCTGCTGCCCCGCCCTAGCCTCTCTCGCCTCATCGGCGAGTCTCACAACGGCTTCTTCGAGTAGTTCAAGCCTTCCCGCGATGGCCTCATGGACATTGAACAGTCGATCACTCTGCGGCTGACGGATTGGCCCAATGTCGGCGATCGCTCTTCTGAATGCCTGCTGTTGATCTACAACACTGCGTATAGCCCCGAACAAATCAGCCGGGGCCATGGCATCCATCGTCGGCAACTGGCCGACCAAATGATCAAACCCATGCAAATCCAGCGTATGAAAACGCGATATGGACGAAATGACGTTGTCAGGCCCCATTTCGCGGAATCGAAACGCCGCCTGTTGCGCTGCGAACAATATTTCAGTGGTCGTTCTTAACTGGCCGGCAGGATCGGTCACTCGCATCCAATCCAGCGCTTTGCGCGCCTGATAGGCCGGATCAGTCATCCAAGCCTGCTGCAGCGCTTCGCGCGCATGGTAGGCGAGGTCGGTTGCACGGAAATGCGCCTCCGCCACTTCCGCCGCAGAGCTCATTCCCAATGCGATGGCCCTCAAGCCGGTGGGGTCTATCATCGCGTGCCGTTCGGCTTCGCGGCGAAGCTGTCCGGCAACTCCGAACTCGTCGAGACTTCGAAACGCATCAGCCGCCGAGCCAGCACGGCGGGAGAAATCCCGAATTTCTGACAAATCCATGTCTTTCACTCCATCGCGCGCTCGATGATCAAAGAAAAAAAAGCTGCGACGCGAGAATCGCAAAGAGACCAGCTTTCATAATACCGCGGCACGGTACCCGGCGGGGAAATTCGAGCAGTAATCCCTCGCGACTCGGCGGCTACACCACCGCGTCGTGGCGGTAGGTCTTCTCGTCCAGCTCCCCTTCCCATTTGGCGACGGCGACGGAGACCGCGCCGTCGCCGGTGACGTTGGTGAGCGTGCGCATCATGTCCAGCGGACGGTCGAAGGGCAGGATGAAGCCGACCATGAGGGCCGTCTGCTCCGGCGTTGCGCCGATCGTGGACAGGACCGTGGCCAGCAGGAACAGGGAGGCGGACGGGATGCCGGCCGCGCCGATGCTGGCCAGGGTCGCGGTCATGGCGACCAGCGCATAGTCGGCGAGGCTGAGATCGAGGCCGAAGGCCTGTGCCGCGAACAGGGCCAGCACCCCCAGATAGAGCGAGGTGCCATCCATATTGATGGTCGCGCCCAGCGGCAGGACGGAGCCGGCGATGGCGTTCGGCACGCCCAGATTGTCCCGCGCGCAGGAGATCGTGACCGGCAGGGTCGCGGAGCTGGACGAGGTGGAATAGGCCACCGCCTGCGCGTCGAACATGCCGCGGAAGAACTGGCGCAGCGGCAGGCGCAGAACCAGCCGCACCAGCCCGCCATAGACCAGCCCGATATGGATCAGGCAGCCGAGATAGACGCACGCCGCCAGCAGGGCGAGCGAGGTGAAGGTGGACAGGCCCTGCGTCGCGGCCAGCCAGGTCATCAGGAAGAAGACGCCGACGGGCGCGAGCTCCATCACCCAGTGGGTGATTTTCAGCATCACCTCTGCCCCGGCGGTGATCACGTCGGCGACGGGTTTGGCGGCCTGGCGCATCACCAGCAGGGCGACGCCGAGCAGGATGGCGAAGAAAATGACGGCCAGGATGTCGCCGCTGGCCAGCGCGGCGAACGGATTGGCCGGGATGATGGCTATCAGGCGCTCGGCCACCGTCGGCGCCTCGCCCGCCAGCGCCGCCGGGGCGACGCCGGTGAAGTCGACGCCCGCGCCCGGCCGCAGGACCGCGCCCATGACCAGGCCGATGACCACGGCGAACAGGGTGGTGACCAGATAGGCCCCGATGGCGCGCAGGCCGATGCCGCCGAGCTTGGCCGGCTCCCCCATCGCCAGCACGCCGGCGGCCAGCGTGGTGAAGACCAGCGGCACGACCAGCATGCGAATGAGCTGGACGAAGGCGTCGCCGAACGGGCGGAACCAGGTCGTGGTCAAGGCCGTGGCCGTGTCGGCGCCGAGGGCAAGCCGCAGGATCAGGCCCAGCGCGACGCCGAGCGCCAGCCCGACCAGCACGCGCTTCCACAGCGTCGCGCCGAAATAGCCCGCCAGAACGCCCTTTGCCTTCGCCATGCCCGCTCCCCGCTTTCGCCGCTTTCCCCGTGCTCGCACGAAGTCTATGCGCCGCGCGGCGGCGTTCCTAATCCGCCCCGGCGGCGAGCCCGCACCAGTCCAGTTCGGCGGGCGTGTAGTCCGGATGATCGCCCATCAGATCGCCCAGAACCGAATCGATGCGCCGCCGCACGTCGTCCGCCGCCGGATAATGCTCGGCCGGCTGGCACGGCCGGGCCAGCATGTACCGGTCCGGATCGGGCGCCACCTCCCGCCCCTGCTCCATCGTCTGGTCCAGCACGCGCAGCACCGCCCCATCCGGCGCGACATAAACCCGCCCCTCGCGCGTCAGGGACGGCGCGTCATAGCCCTGGGCCATGTTCGGCGAGGCCATGCCGATCAGGATGAAGGCGAGGCTGCCGTCGGCGCGGAAACAGGAGGTCTCCGCGATCTCCACCAGCCCGTCGATGAAGACGGTGCGGTTCAGGACCGCGGGCTGTTCGAAGCCGCCATCGGTGAATTCGAAGAACTCGCCATAGCCGCCGTCATGCAGGCGGCGCCAGCCGGTCCAGCCATCGAAAAACATCTGCTGGGTCTCGACGCAGGCGTCCCAGGCGGCGCGGACCTCGTCGATCGCCGCGTCATCCTGCGCAGCGGCGGGCGCGGCCGGAAACGCGGGGCAGGCCGCCAGCAGGGCGGTGACTATGCGCATGATCGTCCCTTCCGTTTCTCCGCCCGCAGAGACGGTAGTCGGGACGGCGCGGTCAGAACAGGCTGGGCTGGATCGTGTCGGCGGGTTTCACGAACAAATCGGTGCGCACGGCCGTGCGCTCTTTATTGAGGCCGAGGCGCCGGCAGGCGGCGTGGAAGCGGCGGGAGATGAGCTGGGCCATCGGGCCGGTTCCGCGCTGGCGCGCGCCCCAGTCGGAGTCGTAGTCCCGCCCGCCCCGGCTCTGGCGCATCAGCGACATGACGCGGGCGGCGGCGTCCGGCCGGGTGGTCGCCAGCCATTCCTTGAACAGCGGCGCGATCTCCATCGGCAGGCGCAGCAGGACATAGGCGGCGGACAAGGCGCCGGCGGCCGCCCCGCGCTCCAGCAACGCCTCGATCTCATGCTCCGTCAGGCCGGGCACGATCGGGGCGGTCATGATGGTGACGGGGACGCCAGCTTTTGAGAGCTGTTCGATGGCCCAGAGGCGGCGCTCCGGCGTGGCGGCGCGCGGCTCCATATCCCGCGCCAGCTTGCGGTCCAGCGTGGTGACGCTGACCGCCGCGCGCACCAGGCCCTGGGCGGCAAGCGGGGCCAGCAAATCCAGATCGCGGACGATCAGCGCGTTCTTGGTGATCAGCAGGACCGGGTGGCGGTGCTTCAGGAAGACTTTCAGCAGGCCGCGCGTGATCTCCTTGTCCCGCTCCGCCGGCTGGTAGGGGTCGGTATTGCCGCCGATGACGATGGGCACGGGCCGGTAGCGCGGGCGGGCGAACGCGGCCTCCAGCAGTTTCGCGGCGTCCGGCTTGAAGAAGATGCGGGATTCGAAATCCAGCCCCGGCGACAAGCCCCAATAGGCGTGGCTGGGCCGGGCGTAGCAATAGATGCAGCCGTGCTCGCAGCCCTGATAGGGATTGATCGAGCGGTCGAAGGAAATGTCCGGCGAATTGTTCGTGCTGACGATGCTTTTGGGGTGGTCCGGCGTCAGGATGGTGCGCAGGCGTTTGGGTTCGTCGCCGCTGTCCCAGCCGTCATGGAAGATCTGTCGCGCGTCCGGCTCGAACCTTCCGGCGATATTGGAGCGCGCGCCGCGGCCGCCGGGGCGCAGCGCCTCCGGCAGCGTATCGGGGGTCAGACAGGGGCGCTCATGCTCGGCCATCCATAGGATGATAGTCCTATGCCGAGAACATAACAAGAACGATGCTCATGATCGGCATCATGCAGAGCCACAGGAACGGCGCCGGCGGGACCGGCGTTTTCTGGACGTCGGATGAGAAGAAATGGAGGCGACCATGCCCGCCAAATCCGCAGCCCAGCAGAAAGCCGCCGGGGCGGCCCTGTCCGCCAAGCGCGGCGACACCAAGGTCTCCGAGCTGAAAGGCGCATCGAAGTCGATGTACGACTCGATGAGCGAGTCCGAGCTGGAGGATTTCGCCGAGACCAAGCGCAAGGGCAAACCCGAGCACAAGTCGAAGGACTAAGGCCGAAAGAACCGAGGCCTAGTCGTAGTCGACCGGGCCGCGCCCCTTTGGCGCGGGCAGCACCGATTTCACATAGGCCGCGCCCGTCCAGGCCGAGAGCGCGGCGGCGATCCAGAGGAGGACGGCGCCGGTGCGGAACAGGCCGGGCGCCGCGGCGCCGGTGAGCGGACCCAGGCCCGGCGCGGCGAGAAGGAAGCCGATCGCGGCGAGTTCGGCCGTGGTTTTCCATTTGGCGAGCTTGCTGACATGCAGGGTGCGGCGCTGGTCGGCGGCGAATTCGCGCATGCCGCAGATCAGGAAGTCGCGCCCGACAATGACGACCGCAGGCAACAGCAGCGAGGCGAGCAGCAGGCCGTCGACCGCCAGCGCCAGCAGGACGCCGGCGACCAGCACCTTGTCGGCCACCGGGTCCAGCGCCCGGCCGAATTCGGTCACCGCGTTCCAGGCGCGCGCCAGCTTGCCGTCGAAATAGTCCAGCGCCGCCGCCGCGATAAACAGCACAAAGGCGGCGATCCCCGCCCAGGCCGTATCCATCACGATGAACAGCGCCACCGGCAAAGTGAGCGCGATCCGCAGAGCGGTGAGAAGCGTGGGGACCTGCCGGCGAAAGCCGTCAGGCGCCGTCGTGGAACCAGTCATAAATCTTCCTCGCCAAGGCGGTTGAAACGCCCTCGGTCCGTTCAAGGTCCGCCAGCGCGGCGCGGCTGACGCCCCGGGCGCTGCCGAAGCGGGCGAGCAGGGCGCGTTTCCGCTCCGGCCCCACGCCCGGAATTTCGTCCAGCGGGTTCTGTTTTGCGGCCGCCGCACGCTTTGCGCGGTGCGCGCCGATGGCGAAGCGGTGCGCCTCGTCCCGCAGGCGCTGGACGTAATAGAGCACCGGATTGGCCGGCGGCAGGCGGATCGGCTCGCGGCCCGGAATATAGAAGACCTCCCGCCCCGCATTGCGATCCGGCCCCTTGGCGACGCCGACCAGCGGAATGTCGCTGAGACCCAGATCGGCCATCACCGCCTCGGCCTCCGACAGCTGGCCCTTGCCGCCGTCGACCAGGACGAGGTCGGGGCGGGCGGCCGCGTCCCCTTTCTCCAGTTCCTTGGCCAGGCGGCCGTAGCGGCGGGACAGGACCTCGCGCATCATCGCGTAGTCGTCGCCGGGGGTCAGCGTCTCCGACTTGATGTTGAACTTGCGGTACTGGTTCTTGAGGAAGCCCTCGGGCCCCGAGACGATCATCGCGCCCAGCGCGTTCGTGCCCATGATGTGGGAGTTGTCGAACACCTCCACCCGCTCCGGCGGGGCGTCCAGGCTGAAGGTCTCGGCCACCGCGGCCAGGATTTTCGCCTGGGCCGCGCCTTCGGCCATTTTCCGGCGCAGCGCCTCGCGGGCGTTCGTCTCCGCCTGGCCGACCAGGCCGCGCTTGGCGCCGCGGGCGGGGGCACGCACCTCCACCCGCTGGCCGGCGCGCAGGGTCAGCGCTTCGGCCAGCAATTCCCGTTCCTCGAAATCGACATTGACCAGGACCTGTTTCGGCGCGGGCTTGTCGTCATAGAACTGGGCGAGGAAGGCGGCGAGGATGTCGCCCGCCTCCGCGTCCTTGTCGTGATGCGGGAAGAAGCTGCGATTGCCCCAGTTCTGGCCGGCGCGGAAGAAGAAGACCTGGACGCAGGAGCGCCCGCCTTCGGCGGCGACGGCCACGACGTCCGCCTCGGCAACGCCTTCGGGGTTCACGCCCTGGGTCTCGCTGACCGCGCTCAGCGCCCGGATCCGGTCGCGCACCGCGGCGGCGGTTTCGAAATCCATCCGCTCCGACGCGGCGGCCATTTCCTTTTGCAGCCGCTTCAGCAGCGTATCGGAGCGGCCGGAGAGGAAATCCTCCGCCTCCCGCACCAGCACGGCGTAGTCTTCGGTGGAGATTTCGCCGACGCAGGGCGCGCTGCAGCGCTTGATCTGGTGCAGCATGCAGGGGCGGGTGCGGCTGTCATAGACGCTGTCCGAGCACGTTCTGAGAAGGAAGGCCTTCTGCAGCGTGTTCAGCGTGGCGTTGACGGCGCCGGCGCTGGCGAAGGGGCCGAAATAATCGCCCGTGATGCTGCGCGCGCCGCGATGCTTCAGCACCTGCGGCGCGTCATGGTCCCGGCGCAGCAAGATATAGGGATAGGATTTGTCGTCGCGGAGCGTGACGTTGTAGCGCGGCTTCAGCCGCTTGATGAGGTTCGCCTCCAGCAGCAGGGCCTCGGTCTCCGTCGCGGTGACGACGAACTCCATGGACCACGTGGCGCGGATCATCGCGGCGATGCGGTTCGTGTGGCCGCCGGACTTGGCGTAGGAGGTGACGCGCTTTTTCAGGTCGCGCGCCTTGCCGACATAGAGGACCTCCTCCCCCTCCCCCATCATGCGGTAGACGCCGGGCTTGCCCGGCAGGCGCTTCACCTGGTCGGCGATCAGCGCCACGCCGCGCAGGGTCGGGCCGGCGTCCACGCCCGGCATGTCGCTGCCCAGGCCCATGTCGCCCGGCTCCGGCCGGCGCACGCCCTTCGTCGCCGAGTCCTTGGGCGCGGCGTCCTCGTCTTGTGCGGCGGCGCCGTTTCCGCCATTAGCGGCGGCGCCCCCGGAACGGTCGGAGAGGTTAGGCATGACCCGGAAAGTCGCCCTCGTGACCGGCGCTGGCAAGCGTCTGGGCCGGGCGATCGCAGAAGCGCTGGCCGAAGACGGCTGGTCGCTGGTGATTCACTATAACCGCTCGCGCGACGAGGCCGAGCATCTGGCGGAGCGGACCGGCGGCCGGACCGCGGCGTTCGATCTTGAGGATTCGCATGGCGTGAAAGGCTTCCTGCGGGCGCAGGGGCGGATCGACGCGCTGATCAATTCGGCCTCCATCTTCGAGCCGGACCGGCCCGAGGACGTCACGGCCGACAGCCTGATGCGCAATCTGAAGATCAATCTGATGGCGCCGGTGCTGCTGGCCTCCGCCATGGCGAAATTTCACGCCGGCCGCAATTCGGGCTGTGTCGTCAACCTGCTGGACCAGAAGCTGTTCAACCTGAACCCCGACTTCTTTTCCTACACGCTGTCGAAATACGCCCTGCTGGGGGCGACCGAGACGATGGCCATGGCGCTGGCCCCGCGCGTGCGGGTGAACGCGGTGGCGCCGGGCGTGACGCTGCCGGTGAAGGGGCAGAGCGAGAAGGAATTCCACGCCGCGCACCGCATGAACCCGATGCGTGGCGGCGCCACGCCGGAGGACATCGTGCGCGCGGTGCGCTTTATCCTGGATACGCCCAGCATGACGGGCGAGACGATCACCGTGGACGGCGGACAGCATCTGGACGCGATGCGCAGCGACGTTCTGTACAAAGCCACAGAAAAGGACGTGACAGAAAAGGACATGGACGAATGAGCAGCCCGCGCAGCCTGATCGAGCAGGCGCTGTCCGGCGCGGTGGAGGGCGAGATCGTCGTCTACCGTCTGGAGGATCTGTGCGTGGAGGCCAGCATCGGCATCTACGACTATGAACGCGAACGCCGCCAGACGATCCATGTCTCGGTCACCGTTTTCGCGAACCTGAGCTGGGACCGCACGGACCGAATCGGGCAAGTTCTGGACTATGACTATCTGCGCACGAACATCGAGAAGATGATCGAGGAGCGTCACTTCAACCTGCAGGAGACGCTGTGCGAGGCGGTGCTGACCCTGGCGCTGGAGCCGGAGAAGGCGCTGGCCGCCACCGTCGAGGTGCAGAAGACCGACGCCTACGCCAACGCCCAGTCGGTCGGATGCACCATGTTCCGGCGAAAGGCGGCCTGAGGCCGTGGCGGGACGCGCGGCCGCCGAGCGCAGCGCGCTGCAGCTGGCCGTGTCGATCGCCGCAATCGTGCCCGTGGGCGCCGGCCTTCTGGGCGTCCTGACGGGACAGGATTTCCTGTCCGGCGAGTCCGATCTGAGCGCGGCCGGGGACGGCCATGTCCGCTATCTGTCCGGACTGCTTCTAGCCATCGGGCTGGGCTTCTGGAGCGCGGTTCCGGGCATCCACCGCAAGGGCGCGCGGTTCCGCATCCTGTGCGCGCTGGTGATCGCGGGCGGGCTGGCGCGGCTGTACGGCTTCATCCTGAATCCGAAGCCGGAGACCGAGACCCTGTTGCCAATGGCGATGGAATTGCTGGTGACCCCGACTTTGCTGCTGTGGCGGGAGCGGGTGGCCGGCGGGGCGCGGCTGTTCGGGCGCTAGGCGCGCCGCCGCACGCCGCAGAAAATCAGACTTTTTCGCTGATCCTGATGGCGGCGCGGCAGCCGGCCTTGATCAGGCCGGTCAGCAGGCCGTAGCCGGGCGCCTCCCGCGATCCTTCGGCGATGGCGGTGTCGCGGTGCTCCAGCTCTTCCTCGCGGAATTTCGTGAAGGCGGCGGTCAGCTCCGGCTCCGCGCCATCGGCCTCCAGCTCCACGATCTGGGCGGCGTAATGCTGCTCGATCACCTCCTCCACCGCTTCGGTGCAGGCGTGGGCGGCCTTTTCCCCGATCAGGGCGGTGGCGGCCCCGAGAGCGAAGCCGGCGGCGTCCCAGACCGGCGCCAGCGCCGTCGGGCGGACGCGGCGCTGGGCGATCAGCGTATCGAAGGCGTCCAGATGCTCCTGCTCCTGCGCCTCCATCTGCGCGATCTCGGCGGCGGCGCGGCGCGTGGCGGCGGCGCGGCCGAGCACCGCGCGCTGGCCCCGATAGATCGCGACCGCGCCATATTCCCCGGCGTGGTCGACGCGGATCATCTCCGCAATCCGCTGCGCGCGGCGGGAATCGCCGGGGGCGCGGGGGCGCGGGTTGGTCGGGGGCGTGGTCATCGGCGGCGTGCGCTCCGGCCTCAGTGGAAGAATTTTCCGCGCCGGCGCGACAGCGCGCCGCCGGCGGCGACCGCCGCCAGCAGCAGCGACGCCAGGAAATTATAGCCCGCCAGCGACACGCCGAAGAGCGTCCAGGCCGCCTCGTCGCAGGGCACGGCGCGGCTGGGCCGCGACAGCGATTCCAGCAGGTCGGCGCTGTTGATGACCCCGCCGCCGGCCTCGCAGGGCGGCGCGGGCCACCAGTGATACTCGACGCCCGCGTGATAGCCCGCCAGCGCGGCGCTGCCGAGATAGACGACGGCCAGCGCGATGACCGCGATCCGGGCGAATCCGGAGGTGGTGGGCCGGGTGGTCAGCAGCAGCGCGGCGGCGGCGACGGCCAGAGCGAGCCAGTGAACCTCCCTCTGATGCAGGCAGAGGGGACAGGGGACGTAGCCGAATGCGTCGAAGATATGGACCGCAACCAGCAAAACGGCGCTCGCCGCCAGGCAGAGCGCCGCAGCCCGTGCGGGGGTGAGTCCGCGCCTTGTCATGGCGCGCACTCTAACCATGCAAGGCGGATTTGGCGAAGGCGATAAATCGCCGCTTCCGCAGGCCGGGGGCAGCGCCGCAGATTGACCGGGCCCGCGCCCAAACTATGGTCCCCGCGCAGTCTGCGGGTGTGGCGGAATTGGTAGACGCAGGGGATTCAAAATCCCCCGTTCGCAAGAACTTGCCGGTTCGAGTCCGGCCACCCGTACCAGGATTCGCCGCGCCGCGGCGGCGGATCGTCCCATCCGCCCGGACCAGGGCGCCCCGATCAGGAATCATGCTGTCCATCCTGGCCCTCGTGCTGCCTGTCTTTGCGCTGATCCTGGCCGGTTGGCTGGCGCGGCGCGTCGGGATTCTGGGCCCGGCGGCGACCAGCGAGCTGAGCCGGTTCGTGGTCTGGCTGGCCCTGCCGGCGCTGCTGTTCGACATCATCGCCAATGCGGACTGGGCGGAGATCTGGCGGCCGGGCTTCGTCGCGGCCTTCGGCCTGGGCGCGGCCGCCGTGTTTGCGGTCACGGTGGTCCTGCGGCTGCGCGGGCCGCGGCCGCTGGCCGACTCGGCGATCGACGGGCTGAACGGGGCCTATCCCAATACCGGCTATATGGGCTTTCCGCTGCTGGCCGCGGTGCTGGGCGAGGCGGCGATGCCGCTGACCCTGATCGCCACGGTGATCACGGTCTGCGTCGTGTTCGCCGCGGCCATCGTGCTGGCCGAAATCGGGCTGCAGGCCGAAACGCGACCGCACCGGCTGATCGGCAAGGTGGCGCTGTCGCTGGCCCGCAATCCGCTGGTCGCCGCGCCGGTGCTGGGCGCGGCGTTTCCGCTGGCGGGCTTTGCCGTGCCCGCGCCGGCGCAGAGCTTCCTGACGCTGCTGGGCGGGGCGGCGTCGCCCTGCGCGCTGGTCGCGCTGGGCCTGTTCCTGGGCGAGAAGCGCGCCAGCGGCGCGGGGACGCATGGCGGGACGGCGCTTCTGGTCGGGCTGAAACTGCTGGCGCAGCCGGCGATCACCTGGGTCCTGGCGGCGCTGGTCTTCCGCCTGCCGCCCTTCGCGGTGCACGCCGCGGTGCTGCTGGCCGCCCTGCCGACCGGGACCGGGCCGTTCATGCTGGCCGAATTCTATGGGCGGGAGGCGGACGTCACGTCCCGCACCATCCTGATCTCCACCATCCTGTCTTTGATCACCATCGCCGCCTATCTGGGCGTCGCACTGTAGCGCGCCCTCACCCCACCCGCTCGATCAGCGCCATCGCCGCGGCGGGATTGGCGGCCTTGCAGCCGCTGATGACGTAGAGAAAGACGTCGCGCGATTTCGCCGCGACGGGTTTGCCGACCGTCTGCAGATCCGAGGGCGTGTGGCCGCCGGCCCAGCTTCTGGCGCGCGCGGCCCAGTCGTCCAGCGCCTTCGGCGCGTAGCCGGCTTTATAGCGCTCCTGCGTGCCCATGATCCGGGCGTAGACGAAGTCCGCCGTGGCGTCCGCGATCTGGGGATATTTGCTGTCCCCCGCCATGACGATGGCCGCGCCATGCTTGCGGGCGAGCGCGACGAAAGCCGGGTCGGCAAAGCTGTCGTGCCGGACCTCCAGCGCGTGGCGGACGGTCACGCCGTCCACGGTCTTCGGCAGCAGCTCCAGAAAGGCGGCCATGTCGTCCGCGTCGAATTTCTTGGTCGGCGCGAACTGCCAGTTGATGGGGCCGAGCTTGTCGCCCAGCTCCGTCACGCCGCTGGCGAAGAAGCGGTCGACGGATTCGCCGGCCTGGGCCAGTTCCCGCCGGTTGGTGGCGAAGCGGGGCCCTTTGACGGCGAAGACGAAGCCCTCCGGCGTCTCGTCCCGCCATTTGCGGAAGCTGGCCGGTTTCTGGGAGCCGTAATAGGTGCCGTTGATCTCGATCGAGGTCAGGGCGCGGGAGGCGAATTCCAGCTCCCGCTTCTGGGTCAGGCCCTCGGGATAGAAGGTACCGTCCCGCCAGGGGGCGAAGGTCCAGCCCCCGATTCCGACCCGGATATGTCCTGTGCGTGCACTCATGGACCCCAGTATCGCGGATTCGCGTCCGGAGCGTGAAACCCTCCAACCCTTTGCGCGTTCTGCAGGTTAACCGGTTTTATGCAAATTGCCGGTCGGACGGGGCGACCGGCGCATGACAGCAGCCGGCAGGGGCGAGGATGGATGGCAGCTGAGGGCCGCCAGGACAATCTGCTGGACAGACCGAACGCGCCCGGAGAGGCGCGCCTGCGCGCGCTGGAGGCCGAGAATGCGCGCCTGGCCGACACGATCCGCACGCTGACCGCCAGCGAGGGCGCCGCGCCGGCGGCGCATGCGGTGCCGGAGGCGGAGGCCGAACATTTCCGCATCATGGCGGACAACATCCCGCAGCTGGCCTGGATGGCCGACCAGTCGGGCTGGATCTTCTGGTACAACAAGCGCTGGTACGACTATACCGGCACGACGCTGGAACAGATGGAGGGGTGGGGCTGGAAGTCCGTCCACCATCCCGACCATGTCGACCGGGTCGTCGAAATCTTCTCCAGCGCCGTGGCCCGGGGCGAGCCTTGGGAGGACACCTTTCCCCTGCGCGGGAAGGACGGGAAATTCCGCTGGTTCCTGTCGCGCGCCATGCCGATCCGGGACGAGTCCGGAAACGTCGTGCGCTGGTTCGGCACCAATACCGACGTCACCGAGACCCTGTCCGCCGAGGCCGCGCTGCGCGAGACCGAGGAGCGCCGGCGCCTGGCCACCGAGGCCTCCGGCGTCGGCTCCTGGGACCTGAACCTGGCGACCGGCGTCCTGCTGTGGGACGAGCAGTGCAAGGCCAATTTCGGGCTGCCCCCGGACGCCGAGATGAGCCTGGAGCGGTTCTATTCGCTGATCCACCCTGAGGATCTGGACCGGGTGCGCCGGGCGGTGGACGACGCGACCGACGACGGCGTAATGCGGCCCTATGACATCGAATACCGCGTGATTGACGCCGCGACCGGACAGGAGCGCTGGATCGCCGCGTCGGGACGGACCCTGACCGACGACAGCGGCCGGCCGTTGCGGTTCGCGGGCACGGTGCTGGACATCACCGACCGCAAGGACGCCGAACATAACCAGCATTTGCTGATCAACGAGCTGAACCACCGGGTGAAGAACACGCTGGCCACCGTGCAGGCCGTGGCGGCGCGCACGCTGGCCGGGGCGGCCTCCCTGCCCGCGGCGCGCGAGGCGCTGAGCAGCCGGCTGGTGGCGCTGGCCAAGGCGCACGACATCCTGACCGCCGAGAACTGGGAAGGCGCGGAGATGGAGGAGATGGTGCGCAGCGCCATCGCCCCCTATCGCGAGCACCAGAGCGACCGGTTCGCGGTGTCCGGACCGTTCGTGCGCATCTCCCCGCTGAAGGCGCTGGCGCTGTCCATGGCGCTGCACGAGCTGGCGACCAACGCGATGAAATACGGCGCGCTGTCCAGCGACGAGGGCAGGGTCGCGATCGAATGGGACTGGTACACGACCCCGCAGATGCGCCGCCTGCGCCTGACCTGGCGGGAAAGCGGCGGGCCGCAGGTGAGCCCGCCGAGCGGCACCGGCTTCGGCACGCGGCTGATCCAGCAGGGTCTGGCCGGTCAGCTTAACGCACGGGTGGATATGGACTATCGCCCCGAGGGCCTATGGTGCACCATCGACGCCCCGCTGCTGCATGTAGACAGGAAAACGCCCCGATGACCGAGGCCGCCCGACGTATTCTCATCGTCGAGGATGAAATGATGATCGCCCTCTATCTTGAGGATCTGGTCACCGACCAGGGCCACGAGCCCGTCGGCCCGGCCATGCGGCTGGAGCAGGCGCTGGAGCTGGCGCGGGACGAGGCGCTGGACGCCGCCCTGCTGGACGTGAATCTGGGCGACTCCAAATCCTTCCCGGCGGCGGAAATCCTGCGCGACCGCGGGGTGCCGCTGCTGTTCCTGACGGGATACGGGGCCAGCGGCCTGCCCGAGGAATGGGCGTCCAACCCGACGCTGGAAAAGCCGTTCGAGCCGCATCATCTGGCCGGCGCGCTGAAAGACCTTCTGCCCGCTTAAGCGCGGCTGCGCGCCGGGCTAGACTGCCGCCATGGATGGGGGAAAACGCGAACCGGCGGGGCGCGCGGCGCGGGCCGGCCTGTGGCTGGGCCTGGGCGCGGCGCTGGCGCTGCAGCTTGTCCCCGTCCCCGAGGGCCTGACGCGCGAGGCCTGGATCGTGGTCTCGCTGGCCGCGCTGATGGCGGTGTGGTGGGCGACCGAGGCGATTCCGATTCCGGTCACCGCGCTGCTGCCGCTGGTGATCCTGCCGCTGTCCGGCGCGCTGCCGATGGCGGAGACGGCGTCCCACTACGCAGAGCCGACCGTGTTCCTGTTCCTGGGCGGCTTCATCATCGCCATGGCGATCGAGCGCTGGCGCCTGCATGCGCGCATCGCGCTGAATATCGCGGTGCGGTTCGGGGCGCATCCGGGGGCGCTGATGCTGGGCTTTATGGCCGCCGCCGCCGCCCTGTCGATGTGGATCTCCAACACCGCGACGACGATCATGCTGGCGCCGATCGCGATCCGGGTGGCGATGGACGCCGAGGACGACGGCGCGGCGGGGCCGGGCTACGCCCCGGCCTTGCTGCTGGGCCTGGCCTACGCGGCCAGTATCGGCGGCATGGGCACGCCGGTCGGCACGCCGACCAATCTTCTGGTCATGGGCTGGCTGGCCGATAACGGCGCGCCGATCAGCTTCGCCCAATGGGTGCTGGTCGGCACGCCGCTGACCTGGGCGATGATTCCGCTGGCCTGGCTGGCGCTGTCCCGCCGGGTGAAAACCGGGCCGGACGCCAGCGCCGCGGCCGATACGGTGCGCGCGCATCTGGACGCGCTGGGCCCGATGACGGCGCCGGAGCGGCGGGTGCTGATCGCCTTCGGCTGCGTCGCGGCGGCCTGGATGCTGCGCCCGCTGCTGAACCAGATTCCGGGCCTGTCTTTGCTGTCCGACACCGGCGTCGCGATCATCGGGGCGGTGGCGATGTTCCTGATCCCCGCCGGGGACCGGAGCGGGGCGCGCCTGCTGGACTGGGAGACCGCGGTGCGCCTGCCCTGGGGGGTGATCCTGCTGTTCGGCGGCGGGCTGGCGCTGGCCTATTCGATCGAGGCGACGGGCCTGGCCGCCTGGCTGGGCGGGGTGATGGGCGTGGCGGGCGGCTGGCCGCTGATCCTGCTGGTCGGGGCGCTGGTGACGCTGGTCCTGTTCGCGACCGAGCTGATGAGCAATGTCGCCACGGTGTCCGCCCTGCTGCCGGTGTTCGGCGCGCTGTCCATCGCCAGCGGCGCAGACCCGGCGCTGATCGCCGTGCCGGTGGGCATGGCGGCGAGCTGCGCCTTCATGCTGCCGGTCGCGACGCCGCCGAACGCCGTGGTGTTCGCGAGCGGGCGGGTCACTGTGGCGCAGATGATCCGGGCCGGGTTCGCGCTGGACATCATCGCCATCCCGGTCATCACGCTGATGATGCTGGTCCTGGCCCCGCTGGTTCTGGGCTGAGGCGGCCTCCCGCCCCGTCGCCGAACCGACACAAACCTGTCACGCAACCGCCGGAAGAAGTGTCACGAAAGCGAGATATTCGGGCAGGAGACACACCTCTTTCTTCCCCCGGATTTCCATGCTTCGCGTCCTTTTCCCGCTTGCCGCCCTGTTGTGCGCCGCGCCCGCTTTCGCCGGCGCGCCGGTCCAGACCGGCCCGTTCGCCCTGGCCCCCTCCACCGACGCCCAGCCGCGCGGCGCGGTTCTGGTGATCGACAGCGCCGCGGGCTGTTCGGCCGAGGCCGCCGCCGCGCAGGCGGCGCTGGCCGCCGCGGTCGGCAAGACGGTGGGCGTGGTCGCCGGGACGGATGCGGCCTGCGGCGCGGCCGCCGCGCTGCTGCAGGATGGCGGCGCGGACCTGGCCTTCGCCAGCGACGGCGCGGTTCTGGGCGAAGCGGGCGCGCCGAACGCCTGGCTGGCCCGGCGCCGCGAGGCGGGAATCGTGGTCTGGGACATGGCGGCCTATCGCCAGCTGAACCTGCCCGAAGGGCGTCAGGTTCTGGGCGTGTTCGAGGACCGGCCGGACACCGCGACCCTGATCGAGACGGCGCTGGCGCGCCTGTCGCAGGACCCGGACGGCTTCTTCCTGCTGGTCCAGGCAAGCGATCTGGACGACGCGGCGCGCGGGGCGCTGGACGCGGCCCGGGGCGCGGGCGCGTCGGTGATCGCGGCGGGCGGCGACCGTTTCTCCGCACTGGAAACCCGTTAGGGGATTTCCATCGCGGGCGCGGACCGCGTATGAGGCGCGGTCATCATGTCCATGCGCCCCGACCAGAACCCCCGAGATACGCTGCGCCGCCTGCTGGACGCCGGCCTTGAAGCCGTCGCCCCCGCGCGCGCCCTTCCCCCGCATCTGCCGCCGCGCCCCGCATCGGGCCGCGTGCTGGTCCTGGGGGCCGGCAAGGCCTCCGCCTATATGGCCAAGGCGCTGGAAGACGCCTGGGCGCCCGGCGAAAACGACCTGCCGATCGAGGGGCTGGTCGCCGTGCCGCCCGGATACGAGGCGGACACGCGCTGGATCGAGGTGACCAACGGCGCCCACCCGACGCCCGACCATTCCAGCCGGATCGCGGCGGAACGGGCGCTGGCCGCGGCCGAACAACTGGGCGAAGGCGATTTGCTGATCGGCCTGATTTCGGGCGGCGGATCGGCGGTCTGGTGCGCCCCGACCGAGGGCGTGAGCCTGGCCGAGAAGCAGCAGATGACGCGCCGGCTGCTGGCCAACGGGGCGCCGATCTCCGAAATCAACGCGGCGCGGGCGCGGGTGTCGCGGATCAAGGGCGGCGGTCTGGCCCGCGCGGCATGGCCGGCGCGCACGCTGGCCTTCGCGATTTCCGACGTGCCGCACGACGATCCGGCGCTGATCGCCTCCGGCCCCTGCGCCCCGGCGGCGGGGACCGAGAAATCCGACCGGGCCGAGACCGTACTGATCGCGCGGGCGGGCGACGCCCTTCAGGCGGCGGAAAAGGCCGCGCAGGAGGCCGGGCTGAAGGTCGTGGTGCTGGGCGAGCATGTGGAAGGCGACGCGCGGGACGTGGCGCGCGAGCACGCCGCGCTGGCCCTGCGCCATCGCAATGCCGGGGACGGGCCGATGGTGCTGCTGTCCGGAGGGGAGCTGACCGTGACGGTCACCGGCGAGGGACGCGGCGGGCCGAACAGCGAATATGCGCTGGCCCTGGCGCTGGCGCTGGAAGGCGCGGAGGGGATCTGGGCCCTGTCGGCGGACACCGACGGCTGGGACGGCAATTCGCAGGTCGCCGGCGCGATGATCGGCCCCGACACGCTGGAGCGGGCGCAGACGCTGGGCCGCAGCGCCCAGGCGGCGCTGGCCGCCAACGACGCCGCCGGCCTGTTCGCCGATCTGGGCGATCTGGTCGACACCGGCCTGACCGGCACGAATGTCTCGGATTTCCGGGCGATCCTGATCGCCGGCTGAGCCGCGCCGGACTCTGCGCCGGACTCCGTGCTTGCCCCCGTGCAACAGATTTGTATACTGAACGGGACTACGGGGTATCCCGTTGTCGGTTAGCGACTAATCTTCTTACGGCCCCTTCGGGGGCCGTTTCTTTTTTGTCCGCTGGCCCCCTCCCCCGCTCCCGGTTTCGCCGCGCCGCCCGATGGCTCACAATGGGCGAAAATCCGCAAAGCAGCGCCAGGGAGCGACGCACCATGACCATCAAGACCTCCACCGTGCCCTATGAGCACGCGGGCGATTCCCTGAACGGCTTCCTGGCCTGGGACGACGCGGCGGGCGAGCCGCGCCCGCTGGTCCTGGTCAGCCACGCCTGGGGCGGTCAGACCGATCAGGAGCGCGAGATCGCGAAATATATCGCGGGCCTCGGCTATACCGCCTTCGCGCTGGATCTGTTCGGCCGCACCGGCAAGGACCGCGACGAGAACCGGGCGCTGATGACGCCCTTCCTGGAAGACCGCGCCAAGCTGCAGAGCCGCATGACGGCGTCGCTGGAGGTCGCGCGCGCCCAGGCGCCGGCGGCGCACGCGGCGGCGGCGATCGGATTCTGTTTCGGCGGGCTGTGCGTGCTGGACCTGGCGCGGATCGGGACGGATTTGAGAGGCGTGGTCAGCTTCCACGGCCTGTTCCACAAGCCCGATGTCGGCAAGGCGGAGACGATTCCCGCCAAGGTTCTGATCCTGCACGGCTGGGACGACCCGATGGCGCCGCCGGAATCGGTGCTGAGCATCACCGAGGAGATGACGGCGGCGAAGGCGGACTGGCGCCTGCACGCCTTCGGCCACACCATGCACGCCTTCACCAACCCGGCCGCCAACGATCCGGATTTCGGCACGGTCTATAATGAGCGCGCCGCGAATCTGTCCTGGAAGGCGATGGAAGACTTCCTGACGGAGATCCTCTGAGCGCAAGGAAAGGAGCGGCCGGAACGCGCCCATGAGCTTTTTCGGCGCCCTCGCCCGCGAGTTCGACTATGTCACCGGGATGCTGCGCGTGCTGCGCCGCTATCAGGCGGTGGCGCGCCATCCCAAACGGCTGGTCCCCGACCATCTGGCCGAATCCTGCGCGCGCTGGCCGGGCAATGTCGCCCTGATCGACGACGGGGCGAGCTGGACCTATGCGGAGCTGGACGCCTACGCCAACCGGGTGGCGAACTGGGCCTTCGCGCTGGGGCTGCGGCGCGGCGACGTGGTCGCCCTGTTCATGCAGAACCGGCCCGAATTCCTGGCCATCTGGTACGGGCTGACCAAGATCGGCGTGGTTCCGGCGCTGCTGAACTATCAGCTGTCCGGCCACAGCCTGGAGCATTGCATCGAGATCAGCGGCGCCAAGCGCGCCATCGCCGAGGACGGGCTGGTCGAGACGCTGCGCCACGCCGCGCCGAATCTGGACATCTGGAGCGCGATCCGCCCGCACAAGGGCGTGCACGATTTCGGCCGGGCGCTGAAATCCGCACCGGCGCAGGCGCCGGACCGGTCGCGCCTGGAGGGCCTGACGATCAGCGATCTGTGCATGATCATGTTCACCAGCGGCACGACCGGCCTGCCCAAGGTCGCGCGGATGACCCATTCGCGGGCGCTGGGATATTTGACCGTGTTCGCCGCGGCGGCGAAGGCGCGGCCCGACGACCGGATGATCATGGTGCTGCCGATGTATCACGCCACCGGCGGGCTGTGCGGGGTGGGCGCGGCGCTTTCGGCCGGCGGGGCGGTGATCGTGCGCCGGCATTTTTCCGCCAGCCGCTTCTGGCGCGACGCCAAAAGATTTGGCGCGACCATGTTCATGTATGTCGGCGAGCTGTGCCGATTCCTGATGGCGCAGCCGGCGGGCGAGGCCGAGAGCGATCACGGCATCCGCATCGCCATGGGCAACGGGCTGCGCGCCGATGTCTGGAAGCGGCTGAAGGCGCGCTCCGGCATCGCGGAGATCGTGGAATTCTATGGCGCGACGGAGGGCAATGTCGGGCTGATGAATATCGACGGGCCGGCCGGCGCCATCGGCCGGGTGCCGTCCTATATGCGCAAGCTGTTCAATGTCGCGCTGATCCGCCACGACGTGGAGACCGGCGAGGCCGTGCGCGGCGCGGACGGGTTCTGCATCCGCACCGATCCGGGCGAGGTCGGCGAGGCGATCGGGGAAATCCGCAAGAACGACCCGCGCTATCGCTTCGAGGGCTATTCCGACAAGGCGGAGACCGAGAAGAAAATCCTGCGCGGCGCGTTCCGGCCGGGCGACGCCTGGTTCCGCACCGGCGACCTGATGCGGCGCGACGAGCTGGGCTATTTCTATTTCGTCGACCGGGTCGGCGACACGTTCCGCTGGATGGCGGAGAACGTGGCGACCGGCGAGGTGGAAGAGGCGCTGTCCGTCTTCCCCGGGATCGAGGAAGCCATCGTCTATGGCGTCGTGGTGCCCGGCTATGAGGGCCGCGCCGGCATGGCCGCCATCGTGGCCGACACGAAGCTGGACCTGGACGCGCTGGCGAAACATCTGGACGCCGAGCTGCCGCCCTATGCGCGCCCGGTCTTCCTGCGCTTTTCCCGCAGCGCGGCGACCACCGGCACGTTCAAATACCAGAAGAGCGATTTGAAGGCCGACGGGTTCGATATTTCGCGGATCGACAATCCGGTCATGTACTGGACCGGCGAGGCCTATGCGCCGCTGGACGAGGCGGCCTATGACCGCATCCAGAATGGCGAAATCCGGTTTTAACCCGGGCCCGGCCAAAACTGCCCGGTCGGTTCTGCCGCCGGCGCCCTTGGCGGGAAACAAATTGTTTAAGTTTCAAAATCTTACCGCTGGCCCGCGCCTTGCTCCCGTGTCTCCAAACCAACGGAGACGCCCCATGCAACGCCAAAGCCGCATTACGCCCGAGGACCTGGCCGAGATCGCCTGGATGCTGGTGGACCGGCACGGCGGCAAGGCCGCCGTCTATGCCGCGCAGGCCGTCGGCGAAATGGAGGCCCAGGGCGACGAAAAGCGCGCCGGCGCCTGGCGAGCGCTGGAATCGGTGATCGGCGATGCGCTGAGCGGCCGGCTGCCGCGCGAGGGCGTCACCACGCACTGAGGCCCCCTCCCCTGAACCGGGGGGAACCGAAATCATTGATTTCTGTTAGTTTCGGCCGATGCAGCCGATCCCCCCAGCGAAAATCCTGGAATTCTGGCAGGACGCCGGGCCGGAGGCCTGGTTCGCCGCCGATCCCGAATTCGACGCCCGGATTGCCACGGCGTTCGGGACCGAGGTGGGGCGCGCCTGCGAGCGGCTGGCGCGCGGCCCGCATCCCTGGGAAAGCGCGGCGCGCAGCACGCTGGCCCTGCTGATCCTGACCGACCAGTTTCCGCGCAATATCTATCGCGGCCTTTCGGCGGCCTGGGCGTGCGACCGGCTGGCGCTGGGCGTGGCGCGCCGGGCGCTGGGCGCCGGGCTGGACAAGGAAATGGGCGGGGCGATGCGCATTTTCTTTTACCTGCCGTTCTGCCATTCCGAGACGATGGAGGATCAGGATCGTTCGGTTTCGCTGATCGCCGAGGCGTTCGGCGACGGCGAGTTCCTGCGCCACGCGCGCGCGCACCGGCGCGTCATCCGCAAATTCGGCGAGTTCCCGGAACGCAACGCCATTCTGGGCCGGCCCACCAGCGAGGAGGAGCAGCGCTGGATCCGCCAGGGCGGCTATGGCGGCGAGCTGGCGCGGGGCGGCGAGTGACGGCGGCCTATCAGGCAGACCCGCGCATCCTGGACCTGGGCGAAGGCTTTTATGATCCGGTGGAGGCGGCCGAATTCCCGCAAAGCCTCCTGCGCTGGCGCAATCAGCGCTGGGCGGAGGCGACGGGCCTGGGCGGCCTGAGCGATGCGGCGTGGGCGGCGCATTTCGCGCGGTTCGAGCCGCTTGCCGACAATCTCTCCCCCGCCCTCGCCCTGCGCTATCACGGCCACCAGTTCCGCGCCTACAACCCGCAGATCGGGGATGGGCGCGGCTTTCTGTTCGCGCAGATGCGGGACGAAGCGGGGCGGCTGCTGGATCTCGGCACCAAAGGGACGGGCCGCACGCCCTATAGCCGCACCGCGGACGGGCGGCTGACCCTGCAGGGCGGGGTGCGCGAGGTGCTGGCCGCGCAGCGGCTGGAGGCGCTGGGGGTATTGACCTCCAAGCCGTTCTCCCTGTTCGAGACGGGCGAGGATCTGATGCGCCATGACGAGCCGAGCCCGGCGCGGTCCGGCGTTCTGGTGCGCCTGTCCTGGTCGCATATCCGGATGGGCACGTTCCAGCGACACGCCTATGAGGAAGCGCCGGAGCGGATCGCCGCGCTGATCGATCACTGTATCGCCGCCTATTATCCGGAGCTGGCGGCGCTGGAGGGCGAGGCGCGCACGCTGGGCTTTCTGAAGGCGGTGACGGACGCCAGCTGCCGCCTGGCGGCAAGCTGGATGGCCGCGGGTTTCGTCCATGGCGTGCTGAACACCGACAATCTGAACGTCACGGGCGAGAGTTTCGACTATGGCCCCTGGCGCTTCCTGCCGACCTATGACCCGGCCTTCACCGCCGCCTATTTCGACGAGACGGGCCTGTATTCCTATGCCCGCCAGCCCGAGGCGGTGCTGTGGAATTTGCACCAGCTGGCCGGGGCGCTGACGCTGGTCTGCGAGGACCAGGACGCGATGGCGGAGATCCTGGACGGGTTCGCGCCGCTGTACGAGCGGCTGATCGTGGAGGCGTTCTGCGTGCGCATGGGGGTGGCGGTTGCGGACGACCGCAACCGGTCCACCGACCTGCTGCGCGCGATGCTGACCTTCCTGCGCCAGAGCCAGGCGGGGTGGGAGCGGTTCTTCTATGACGTCTTCTGCGGCGTGGCGTCCGAAGCGCGGCTGAAGGACAGCCCGCAGGCGGACAAATATGCCGGCGAGCACTGGGACGCGTTCTGGACCCTGCTGGCGGCGCACGAGCCGGCGCGGCCCGAGCGCCTGAACCACGCCTATTTCACGCGCGGGGCGCCGGCGACCATGGTCTATGAGGACGTGACGTCGTTATGGGCCAGGATCGCGGAGGCCGACGACTGGTCCGGCTTCGACGCCGCGCTGGCCGATATTGAATTGATGCGCGATGCGCTGGATCTGAAGCCGGCGGCGGAGACCAGCGGACGGCCGCAGGACGGCCTGCCCTGAACGTCTCGGACCGCCGCTAGCCGGCGCCGGTCATTTCGCGCCATCGCCGGGCCAGAGCCGCGCCGCCATCGTTTGGCTGGCCGTCATAGGTGAGCGCGTCCGGCGGGATCGCCACCCAGGCCTGCTTGCTGCGCGTCCAGATATGGCCGGCGGGTTTCAGCCAGGACGTGTCGTCCAGAGACCCGGCCTTGACGTTCAGCGTCTCCGCATAGGCCGCGCGGCGGTGAAAGAGGCGGGAGCCGCAGGCGGGGCAGAATTCGCACCGGCATTCGCTGGGCGCGCCAGCATCGCGCACGAATGTCGCGGTGTCGCCCGTCACGGCAAGGTCGGCGGCGCGCACGCGCAGGGATTCGCCGAAGCCGGACGCTGACTGTTTCTGGCATTCGGTGCAGTGGCAGACATAGAAAACGACCGGCGGACCGCTGAGCGCGTAGCGCACCGACCCGCACTGGCAGCCGCCGGTCAGCGGAAGTGGGGGCAGCGCAATTTCCCGCATCGGTTCAGCTTCGCCCGATGGGCGCTTCGGAATCCAGCCCGGCCATGCCGGGCGCGTTGTAGCGGTCGCCGCGGATCGCGCCTTCGGGCATCGCCGCCTCGATAGCCGCGAGATCGGCCGCCGAAAGTTTCATATCCATCGCCGACACCGCATCGGCGAGCTGGGCGCGGGTGCGCGCGCCGATCAGCGGGACGACATCCTCCCCGCGCGTGACGACCCAGGCGAGCGCGAGCTGGGCGACGCTGAACCCCATGCCGTCCGCGACCGCGCGCAGGCGTTCAACGGCCTGCAGATTGTGCGCGAGGTCGTCGCCGGCGAAGCGCGGCGACATGTTTCGGAAATCACCCGCCGCGCCGCCGCGATCCGGGGTCCATTTGCCGCCGATCAGGCCGCGCGCCAGCACGCCATAGGCGGTGAGCCCGATCCCGAGGCCGCGCAGCGTGGGCAGGATGTCCCGCTCCGCCATGCGCACGGCCAGAGAATATTCGATCTGCAGGTCCGCAATGGGGTGGACGGCGGCGGCGCGGCGGATCGTGTCCGACCCCACCTCGCTGAGCCCGATATGGCGGACATGACCGGCGGCGACCATCTCCGCGATCGCGCCGACCGTCTCTTCGATGGGCACGTCCGGGTCGAGGCGCGCGGGGCGGTAGATGTCGACATAGTCGGTCTTCAGCCGGCGCAGCGAATAGGCGAGCGCGGCCTTTACCGTGTTCGGCCGGCCGTCGAAGCCGATATGGTGGCCGTCCGGCGATTTCTGCGCGCCGAACTTCACGCTGAGCACGACGCGGTCGCGCCGGCCGGCCAGCGCCTCGGCCAGCAGCATCTCGTTATCGCCCATGCCGTAGAAATCGCCGGTGTCCAGCAGGGTGATCCCGGCGTCCAGCGCGGCGTGGATCGTGGCGATGCTCTCGGCGCGGTCGGCCGGGCCGTAGACGTCCGACATGCCCATACAGCCGAGGCCGAGGGCGGAGACCTCCGGTCCGTTCTGGCCGAGCCGGCGCGTGCGCATTATCCCGCCCGGGCCTCTACTTGGGCTTGGGCCTGGGCCCTAGGGCTCAAGCTCGACGTCCCAATAGAGATAATCCATCCAGCTTTCGTGCAGGAAATTGGGCGGGAATTTGCGTCCCTGCCCCTGCAGCTCATGCATGCTGGGCTGGTGCGGGACGCGGCGGGGAAACATCTTCGCCTCCCGCATCGAGCGGCCGCCTTTTTTGAGGTTACAGGGCGCGCAGGCGGTGACGATGTTCTGCCAGGTGGTGCGGCCGCCGCGCGAGCGCGGGGCGACATGGTCGAACGTCAGATCGTGCGGACTGCCGCAATAGACGCAGGCGAAGCTGTCGCGCAGGAACACGTTGAACCGCGTGAAGGCGGGCGGGCGGTTCTGCGGGATGAAATCCTTCAGCGAGATGACGCTGGGCAGGTTCATCGTCATGGAGGGCGAATGGATCTGGTGATCGTATTCGCTGACGATGTTCACGCGGTCCAGGAACACCGCCTTGATGGCGTCCTGCCAGGGCCAGACCGAAAGCGGGTAGTAGCTGAGCGGCTGATAATCCGCGTTCAGCACGAGGCACGGCCAGCCCCGTGGCGGATGCGCCGTCACCTGCACGGCCGCCTCCGGTCAGGTGTCGTCTGTCGGGCGCAGGTCCAGAAGACGGAGCCTCCCCTAAGCGCCGGCGGCGGCGATTCGCCCCCGGTCCGTGGCCGACTTTAAGCGCCGTTTTGTGGCGCGGCCATGACATTGTGCGCCCCCGGCGGAAGGTTCAAGTCCCCGCTGAAGGCGTCGCGCATCATCGCCGCGGCGATATGCAACCCGTCCGGCCCGATCGTGTGCTGGAGGTCGGGCGTCAGGTTGACCGCGACGCCGAGGCCGAGCCCGGCCAGAATCTGGGCGGCGCCGGGCGTGGCCTGCACCGGCACGACGGGGTCGGCCTCGCCATGCGCGAGGAAGATGGGCGGGCGGGCGGTGATCTCCGCCTCCAGCGTCTCCACGTCCGGCAGGGCGCCGGAAAAGCCGACGATGATGGCCGGGGCGCTGGCGCGGCGGAGGCCGGTCTGCAGCGACAGCATCGTGCCCTGGCTGAAGCCGACCAGCGCCAGGTCGGCGTCGGTGAGGCCGGTGCGCGCAAGCTCCGCATCGATGAAGGCGTGCAGAGCGGGCGCCGCAGCGCGGGCGCCGCGCGTCATCTCCTGAAGGTCCAGCGCGCTGATCGGAAACCATTGCCGCCCGCCGGGCACGCCCGGAACCTCGTCCGGCGCGTCGGGCGCGACGAACTCGGCGTCCGGCAGCACCGTGGCCAGAGGCTGGGCGAGGCCCATCAGGTCCGCCCCGTTGGCGCCGTAGCCATGGACGAAGATGACGAGCTGTTTCGGGGCGCCGCCGCTGGCGGGGGCCTGACGCTGGGCTTGGAGTGTCATGCATCGGGCGTATCAGGCCCCGCGCGCCGCGCCAAGCGCATCGGCCCGGCGGCCCCGACTGCCTGCGCCACTGCGCGATGGGCGGCGGGCCGGCTTGCCGCTACAACTCCCGCAATGAACGGGCCGACAGAGACGGGCCGCCGGGGCCATATTCTGGTCGTCGACGACGACGACCGGATCCGCCGCCTGTTGCGCGACTATCTGAAGGCGCAGGATTTCCGCGTCACCGCGGCCGAAGACGCAGCACGAGCGCGGGCGCTGATGGCGATGGTCGATTTCGACCTGGTCGTGCTGGACGTGATGATGCCGGGCGAGAACGGATTCTCCCTGACCCGCAGCGTGCGGGAGACGTCGCAGACCCCGATCCTGCTGCTGACCGCACGGGGCGAACCGGGCGACCGGATCGAAGGCCTGTCGGCGGGGGCGGACGATTATCTGTCCAAGCCGTTCGAGCCGGAGGAGCTGGTCCTGCGGATCGACGCCATCCTGCGCCGCGCCGCGCCGCGCGCGAAGCCGGAGCGGGTGGCGTTCGGCGCCTGGGAATACGAGCTGGGCGCGCCGGACGTGCGCCGGGGCGAGGAGTCGGTGCGCCTGACCAGCGGCGAGGCGGCGCTGCTGACCGCGCTGGCCGGGCGGCCGGGCGAGCCGGTGTCGCGCGAGGCGCTGGCCGCGCGCACCAGCGGCGGCGAGGCGCGCAGCGTCGACGTGCAGGTCACCCGCCTGCGCCGGAAGATCGAGGCCGACCCGCGCGCGCCGGTCCATCTGCAGACCGTGCGGGGGGCCGGATACATGCTGGCCGCGCGGGCGGCGGGCGCCGGGGGAGACGGCGCGTGATGGATCTGGGCCTGAAATCCATCCTGCCGCGCGGCCTGTTCGGGCGGACGCTGTTGATCATCATCCTGCCGGTGGCGATCATGCAGGTCGTGGTCGTCTATATTTTCTTCGACCAGCACTTCGAGACGGTGAATTCGCGCCTGTCCGAATCCACCGCCGGGGACGTGGCGTTTCTGGTCAGCGCGTTCGAGGACGATCCCGAGGCGTTTCCGGCGGTCGCGCAGGATTTCTACGAGACCACGGAGATGTCGGCGGAGTTCGCGCCGGGCGAGGCCCTGCCCTCTTCCATGCGGCCGGCCTTCTTCACCGCGCTGGACCGGACGCTGCGCGGAGCGCTGGACAGGAATCTGGACGGGCCGTTCTGGTTCGATACCACGCGCTATCCCGCCTATATTGACATCCGCGCCGAGACCGATGGCGGAGTGCTGCGCATCATCGCCCAGCGCGACCGGGTGTTCGCGCCGACGGGGTTCATCTTTCTGGTCTGGCTGGTCGGGGCGTCGATCCTGCTGACGGCGGTCAGCATCCTGTTCATCAAGAACCAGGTGCGCGCGGTGGTGCGCCTGTCGGCGGCGGCCGAGGCGTTCGGCATGGGCCGCGACATCGAGGGGTTCAAACCGGCCGGCGCCACCGAGGTGCGGCTGGCCGCGCAGTCCTTCCTGGAGATGAAGGACCGCATCCGCGCCCATATGGACCAGCGCACCGCCCTGCTGGCCAGCGTCAGCCACGATCTGCGCACCCCCCTGACCCGGCTGAAACTGGAACTGGCCATGGCGCCGGAGGGCGAGTGGCGCGACCAGGCGCGCGGCGAACTGGACGAGATGGAGGAGATGCTGGACGAGTATCTGGCCTTCGCCCGCGGCCAGGGGGAGAATGATCCGGTCGAGGCCGATATCGGCGTGATCGCGCGGCAGGCCGCCGAGGCCGCCGCGCGCGGCGGGGCGGAGATCGCGCTGGACAGCGAGGCGGAGGGCGAGGAACTGGCCGCGCCTGTCCGGGCGCTGGCGCTGCGCCGCTGTATCGCCAATCTGCTGGATAACGCCGCCGCGTTCGGACAGCAGATCCGCATGCAGGTGCGCCGGGCGGGCGACGCAGTGGAGATTCTGGTCGACGACGACGGGCCCGGGATTCCGGCCGAAAAGCGGGAAGAGGCGTTCACGCCGTTCAACCGGCTGGACGCGGCGCGAAACCAGAACCGGCGGGGCGTCGGGCTGGGCCTGGCCATCGCGCGGGACGTGGCGCGGGGGCATGGCGGCGACGTGACTCTGGAGGATTCGCCGCTGGGCGGCCTGCGCGCGCGGCTGCGAATCCCGGTCTAGGGGCGCCGAAACCGGTGTGCGATAACGTATCTGCGACTTGCAGCGGGGCGCGGAACCCCCAAATATTGTCTCAAATCCCGCCGCACGTACGCGGCGGGGCGTTGGGCCGCTTTACAGAAGGAACGACCCTGAAATGGCTTTGAATCGCAGTCAGATCCGGCAAATGGCCGCAGGCCGGGAGATGGACGCCTCCATCGACCAGGGCCTGCGCAGCTACATGCTCGGCGTCTACAACTATATGGCGGTCGCGCTGGCCGTGACGGGCGTCGTGGCGCTAGTCGCCGCGAACATGTTCTTCACGGGCCTGGCCGGCGACGGCCCGGTCGGCCTGACTGCCGCTGGCGCGGCGGTGTATCAGAGCCCGCTGCAATGGGTGATCATGTTCGCGCCGCTGGGCTTCGTGCTCGCGCTCAGCTTCGGCGTGAACAAATTCTCCGCCTCCACCGCGCAGATCCTGTTCTTCGCCTTCGCGGCGGTGATGGGCCTGTCGCTGTCCTGGATCTTGGCGGCCTATACGGCGGCCTCCATCGCGCAGACCTTCTTCATCAGCGCGGCGGCGTTCGGGGCGCTGAGCCTGTGGGGCTATACGACCAAGCGCGACCTGACCGGGTTCGGCACGTTCCTGTTCATGGGACTGATCGGCCTGATCATCGCGATGGTCGTGAACATCTTCCTGCAGTCCGCCGCGATGGAGTTCGCGATCAGCGTGATCGGCGTGCTGGTGTTCGCCGGCCTGACCGCTTTCGACACCCAGCGGATCAAGCTGAGCTATTATGTCGGCGACGACGGCTCGGTCGCGAAGAAGAAGTCCATCCTGGGCGCGCTGGCGCTGTATCTGGACTTCATCAACCTGTTCCTGTTCCTGCTGCGCTTCATGGGCGACCGCCGCTAGACGCGACAGGGCAGTCAGTGTTGAACGCCCCGGCCCGGCCGGGGCGTTTTCGTTTGGAGCGAGGGCAGGATGAGCAGCGGGGGCGAGGATTCAGAGCGCAAGGGCGAGCGCGTGGCCAAGGTTCTGGCGCGTGCGGGCGTCGCCAGCCGGCGCGAGGCCGAGCGCCTGATCGAACAGGGCCGCATCAGCCTGAACGGGCGGACGCTGACAACGCCGGCAGTGCTGGTCGGGGACGGCGACGAGCTGGCGCTGGACGGCGAGCCGGTCGCCGCAAGACAGCCCACGCGCCTGTGGCGCTATCACAAGCCGCCGGGCCTGGTGACCACGCACCGGGACGAGAAAGGCCGCCGGACGGTGTTCGACGCCCTGCCCGGCGATCTGCCGCGCGTCATCTCCGTCGGCCGGCTGGACGTGAATTCCGAGGGCCTGCTGCTGTTGACCAATGACGGGGAGCTGGCGCGGGCGATGGAGCTGCCCGCCACGGGATGGACGCGGCGCTATCGCGTGCGCGCCTTCGGCAAGGCGGACGAGGCCGCGCTCGCCCGCCTGAAGCGCGGCGTGGAGGTCGAGGGCGTGCGGTACGGCCCCGTCGACGTGAAGATCGAACGCGAGACGCCATCCCATCTCTGGCTGCTGGTCGGCATCAAGGAGGGCAAGAACCGCGAGGTGCGGAAGGTGCTGCAGTCGGTCGAGCTGGCGGTGAACCGGCTGATCCGCATCTCCTACGGCCCGTTCCAGCTGGGCAATCTGGAGCCCGGCGAGGTGGAGGAAGTCACCGGAAAGGTGCTGCGCGAGCAGGCGCCCAAATCGGCGCGGGCGCTTTTCGCCTCCGGGGGAACCGGACGCCGCGCCGGACGCTAAAGCCCGGCGAAACGGGCGGCCGGATGAAAATCAAACCAGCACTGGAAACGATGGCGCGCACCGGCCTGGCGGCGCGGGGCGCGGTGTATCTGCTGACCGGGGGGCTCGCCATCTGGGGCGCGACGCTGGGCGGCGGCGATGCGGAGACCGGGCCGTCGGAGGCGTTCCGGTCGCTGGAGACCGCGCCGATGGGGCGGGTGCTGGTGGCGGCGATCGCGCTGGGCCTTCTTCTGTATTCGCTGTGGCGCTGGATTCAGGGCGCGGCCGACGCCGACCGGCGCGGCGACGACGCCAAGGCGCGGATCGAGCGGCTGGGCATGGCGGCCTCCGGCGTTTCCTATTTCCTGGTGGCGCTGGCGGCCGGCGCGGTGATTTTCGGCCGCAACGAATCCGGCGGCGGCGGCGCGACGCAGGCCTTCGCCGAATGGATCCTGAACCAGCCTTTCGGCGTGATCGTGCTGGGCGCGGCGGGGCTGGCCATGGCGGCGCTGGGCGCGGTGCAGATCTGGCGCGGGGGCACGCGGCAATACGAGAAGGGGCTGCAGATTCCGAAGGATTCCCGCTGGGTGACGCCGGTCTGCGTGTTCGGCGTTGCCGGGCGCGGGGTGCTGTTCATCCTGATCGGCTGGTTCCTGATCTATGCGGCGGAGGACGCCGACCCGGACGAGGCGATGGGGGCGGCCCAGCTGATGGGCTGGCTGCGCGCCCAGCCGTTCGGACTAGTCCTGTATATCGCGGCGGCGGCGACGCTGCTGGGCTATGCGGTCTATAGTCTGGTGCAGGCGCGCTATCGCAAGATCGGCGCGGACGTCTGACCAAGGGGATTGTCCGGAAGCATGCGGATCGCATCGGGCCGGTTTCGCGGCGCATCCATCGCCGCGCCGAAAGGGCGCACCACGCGCCCCACATCCGCCCGCGCGCGCGAGGCGGTGTTCAACATCCTGACCCATGCGGAGTTCGCGCCGGCGATGGAGGGCGCGCGGGTGATCGATTTGTTTGCCGGGGCCGGGGCGCTGGGGTTCGAAGCGCTGTCGCGCGGCGCTGCCTTCTGCCTGTTCGTGGAAACCGACGCCGCGGCGCGCGGCGCAATCCGGGAGACAGCCGACGCGCTGGGCGTCATGGGCTGCACCCGCATGCACCGGCGCAGCGCGACCGACCTGGGGCCCAAGCCCGCGGGGCTGGGCGCGCCTTTCACCCTGGCCTTTCTGGACCCGCCCTATGAGCAGGGACTGGCCGCCCCGGCGCTGGAGGGCCTGACGCAAGGGCGCTGGCTGGCGCCGGATGCGCTGGCCGTGCTGGAGGTGGGGGCGCGGGAAGAGATCGAGACGCCCGGCTTCGACCTTCTGGACACGCGCGACTACGGCGCGGCGAAAGTGCTGTTCCTGAAACCCCAACCCGAGGAGAGCGCATGAGCGGCCTCGTCATCCCCGTCATCTATGGCTCCTATCGCCGCGACCGGATGGGAATCCGCGCGGCGCGCTTCGCCGTGTCGCGTCTGGCGGCGATGGGGCATGAGCCGGTTCTGGTCGACGCCAAGGCGACCGGCGTTCCGATCCTGGACCGGATGTACAAGGAATATGCCGATGGCGAGGCGCCGCAGGCGCTGGAGGAGCTGGCGAAGCTCTATGACCGGGCCGACGCCTTCGCGATCGTGGCGGGCGAGTACAATCAGAGCCTGCAGCCCGGGCTGAAGAATTTGCTGGATCATTTTCTGGAGCACTATTTCTGGCGGCCGTCCGGCATCGTCTGTTACAGCCAGGGCGCGTTCGGCGGGGTGCGCGCGATGACGGCCTGGCGGCCCGTGCTGGCCGAGATGGGCATGCCGGCGATTTCCTCCAACGTTCCGGTGCCGCGCATCCAGAACGCGCTGAGCGAAGACGGCGAGCCGCAGGGCGACGCGGCCGAACGGCTGGAAAAGGGCTTTTCGAAATTCGCCGCCGATCTGGTCTGGTGGGCGGAGGCGGCGAAGGCCCAGCGGGCCAAGGGCAAGCCGCCTTACTAGATCAGCGCCGGCCGAACAGGCGTTCGATATCGGCCAGTTTCAGTTCCACATAGGTGGGGCGGCCGTGATTGCACTGGCCGGAATGGGGCGTGGCCTCCATCTCCCGCAGCAGGGCGTTCATCTCCTCCCCGTTCAGGCGGCGGCCGGCGCGGACGCTGCCGTGGCAGGCCATGGTAGAGCAGACATCCTCCAGCCGTTCTTTCAGACCGAGCGCGGAGTCGAATTCCTCCAGATCGTCGGCGAGGTCGCGCAGCAGGCTTTGCGCATCGACCTTTCCGAGCAAAGCCGGGGTTTCGCGCACCGCGACGGCGCCCTGGCCGAACGGTTCGATGATCAGGCCGAGCTCTTCCAGCTCGCCCGCGCGCTCCAGCAGGCGGCGGGCGTCGCCGTCCTCCATGTCCACGATCTCGGGGATCAGCAGGGTCTGGCGCTCCACCCCCCGCGCGGCCAGTGCGGTCTTCATCCGCTCATAGACGAGCCGTTCGTGCGCGGCGTGCTGGTCCACGATGACGATGCCGTCCTCGGTCTGGGCGACGATATAGGTCTCGTGCACCTGGCCGCGCGCCGCGCCCAGCGGCCGCGCGATGGCGGGCGCCGCCTCGGCGCCGGGGGCCCCGGCGGCCTGGTCCCGTTCCATGGTCGCGACCGACGGGTCCGACGTCTCGACCCGGCCGGAAAAGCCGTCGATCAGCTCCCGCATGCCCTGCGGCGGAATGGGCTCCGGCCGGTAGGAGCCGTAATTGCCCGCGCCGCCGCGCCAGGGCGCGCCGGAGACGCCGGACGGCGCGCCCTCAGGCCGGGCGCGGCCGAGCGCATAGCCGGCGGTGGAGGTGGAGGCGCGGTGGCCGGCGGCGGCCAGCGCGTGGCGCAGGGCGCCGATCATCAGGCCGCGGACCTCCCCCGCTTCGCGGAAGCGGACCTCCGCCTTGGCCGGGTGGACGTTCACATCGACATATTTGGGGTCGACCTCCAGGAACAGGGCGACGACCGGGTGGCGGTCGCGCGCCAGGAAGTCCTGATAGGCGGCGCGGACCACGCCGGTCAGCAGCTTGTCGCGCACCGGACGGCCGTTCACGAACAGATACTGGTGGCGGTTGGAGCCGCGATGGAAGGTCGGTACGGCGGCGAGGCCGGTGACGTGCGCGCCCTCCCGCGCCGCGTCGATGGAAAGCGCGTTGGCGGCGAAATCCGAGCCGATGATGGCGCCCAGCCGCGCCAGACGCGCCGCGGCCGGATCGCCGGTTTCGGGGCGCAGCGTCATCTGCGCCCGGCCGTTCTGGACCAGGGAGAAGCCAACGTCTGGCCGCGCCATGGCGAGGCGGCGGACGACGTCGCTTACCGCCATGGTCTCGGCGCGCTCGCCTTTCAGGAATTTCAGCCGGGCCGGGACGGCGTAGAACAAATCCCGCACCTCCACCCGCGTGCCGTGCAGGCCGACCGCGGGCGCGGGCGCGGGCTCGTCCACCGCACCGCCCTCCACGGTCAGCTTCCAGGCCCCCTCGCCCGCCTGCTGGGATGTCAGGGAGAGGCGCGCGACCGAGCCGATGGAGGGCAGCGCCTCCCCCCGGAAGCCGAGCGAGCCGATGGCGAGAAGGTCGTATTCGCCGTCCTCGCCGGGGGCGAGCTTGGAGGTGGCGTGCCGCTCCACGGCCAGGACCAGCTCGTCCGGCGACATGCCCTGGCCGTCGTCGGTGACCGAGAGGAGGCGCATGCCCCCGGCGTCGCAGCGCACCTCGATGCTGCGCGCGCCGGCGTCCAGCGCGTTCTCGATCAGCTCCTTGGCGACAGAGGCCGGACGCTCCACGACCTCGCCAGCCGCGATGCGGTTGACGGTCTCCGGCGGAAGACGGCGGATCGGCATGGGCGCAGGGTCCGCCCCGCGCCCGATTCGTTCAAGCCTGGCTTACGGTCTGTCCACAAAGCAGCGTATTATCGCGGCGGTGTTTCCTTCGATCCGCGAGCGCTATCCCGATGATATTTAGGCGGCGTCGCACGCCACCCATCCCGGAACGCCCGTTTCCAACGCCGGAACTGCTTTCAGGCATCCGGCGTCTCATCGATTGCGAGAGAACGACGACGTACACGAAAGCCGAAATTGGCGAACTGGACGAAATTGCTCATTCCGTTCGCACCGAACTGCTGCGGTGCGACCCCGATCTCACCCGCATCGATCCATCGATACTCGAATTCACCAAAAGCATCGATATCGGCGCAATTTCGCGAGGATGGCGGGAAGCCAAACTCCAATATGCCGAAGAGGCTCTGACTGAACTCGAGCGCCAAGCGTCATCGAATTCAGATTCAGACGCCTAAGCGGTAGAGGCTCGAATCAGAGGCCCGGCAGCTTCAGCCCGCCGCCGCGGCGCTGTTCGATCTCCACCGGCTCGCCGCCCGTGGTCTCCAGGATCGATTCCAGACGGCGCAGACGCTCGGCCTCGGTTTCGGGGTCCAGCGGATCTTCGTCCAGATCGACATCGTCGGAGCCCTGCCAGAACAGGATGCGGTTGGCGAAGGATTCGTTCTTATAGACCACGCCGGCGGTTTCCCGCTCGATCTGCGCGCGGATGGAGGAATCGGTGCTGAGCCCGCCGGCCTCGGCCACCAGAGCGCGTTCGCCCGGCGACTGGTCGGTATTGGCCACCGTGCCGAACATGGCCTGACGCGCCTGGGCGGAGGCGTTGACCTCCTGCGGGCGCGGCTCGCCCGGACGAGGCGGCAGCAGGCTGTATTCCGGCGGCACCACCAGCGGGGCCTTGGTGACCACGGCGAATTCGTCCGGCACGGACTTGCCCATGCCGAGCGCGCTGCGCATGCCGCCACAGCCCGTCAGGGCGAGCGCCGCCAGCGGCACGAGAATCATCGCAGGTTTCATGTCCGGGCCTCCTTCACACGCCCCCGTGCGGTTTCTAGCGGAGAGCGGCGCGCCGACCAAGCGCCCAGCGCGGCTCAGGATTTTTCGTCCCCGTCGCGGGCCAGCAGCGAATCCAGCAGCATCAGCGCGACCCCGACCGAGATGCCGGCATCGGCGATATTGAACACCCAGGGGAAGAAGACGTCCGAGAAATCCAGGAAATCGGCGACCGCGCCATGGACGATGCGGTCGATGGCGTTGCCGATCGCCCCGCCGATCACCATGCCGAGCGCCAGCCCCAGAAGCGGGCGCGGGGTGCGCGACAGCCACCAGGCGAGCGCCGCAGAGGCGCCGAGCGCGAAGACGACATAGGCCCAGCGGCCGAACCCGTCGCCGGCCTGCAGCATCCCGAAGCTGACGCCGCGGTTCCAGACCATGGTCAGGTCCATGACCGGCGACAGATCGACATGGCCGCGCCGAGGCAGCTCATAGACGTGCAGCGCCCAGGCCTTCACCAGCTGGTCCAGCAGAATCACCAAGGCCGCCACGGCCCCGCCCATCAGCGGCATGCGGCGCGGGCCGGACAGCAGTCCGGTTCCCTGAGCCGGGGGCTGAGCCGGAGGGGGCGCCTCAGCCTGCATGGGCGGCGTCCCATTCCTTCAGCGCCCGGGCGTCGCGCGGGGTGACGTCCGGATAGGCGGGGTCGGCGGTTTCCGGATCGAAGAATTTCCAGGACCGGGCGCATTTCACGCCGGGCGCCTTGGCCGGGACCACGGCGATGTCGTCCACCCCCTCCAGCCGGAAGGCGCCGTCCGGGGCCGCGCCCTCGGCCAGGGCGGCGCCCGAGGCGATGCAGAGCTCGGCCAGGAAATCCTCCCGGCTGTCGTCCCCGCGCTGGCGGTCCAGCGCCGCGGCGTAGTCGCCGCTGGCGACATGGATGGCGGGCGCGGCCTCCAGCGAGGCGCCGATGCGTTTTTCCCGCCGCTCCACTTCCAGCGCGCCGGTGACCGCGCGGCGAAGGCGGCGCAGCACGGCCCAGTCGGCGGCCAGCGCCTCGTCGCGCCAGGACTCCGGGGTGTCCGGGAAGGTGCGCAGATGGACGGAGTCGGTGTCCGACGGGAAGCGGGACAGCCAGACCTCCTCCATCGTGAACACCATGATCGGGGCCAGCCAGGCGGTCAGGCGGCTGAACAATTCGTCCATGACCGTGCGGCAGGCGCGCCGGCGGTCCGAACCCAGCGGGTCGCAATACAGGACGTCCTTGCGCACGTCGAAATAGAACGAGCTGAGGTCCACCGCGCAGAAATTGAACAAAGCGGTGAAGGCGCGGCGATAATCATAGACCTCGTAGGCCTTGCGCACGATGGCGTCGACCTCCGCCATCCGGTGCAGGATCAGGCGTTCGAGCGAGGGCATGGCGTCCGGCGCCACGCGCTCCGATTCGTCGAAATCCTTCAGCGCGCCGAGGAGGTAGCGCATCGTGTTGCGCAGCTTGCGGTAGGAATCGACCGAGGAGCCGAGTATCTCGTCCCCGATGCGCAAATCCTCGGTGAAGTCGCTGCTGGCGACCCAGATGCGCAGGATCTCCGCGCCGTATTTGTCGGCCACCTCCAGCGGCGAGACCGTGTTGCCGGCGGATTTGGACATCTTCATGCCCTTGCCGTCCATGACGAAGCCGTGGGTGAGCACCGCCTTGTAGGGCGCGCGGCCGCGCGTGCCGCAGGCCTCCAGCAGCGAGGACTGGAACCAGCCGCGATGCTGGTCGGAGCCTTCCAGATACAGGTCGGCGGGCCAGCCCATGTCGCGGGCCTCCAGCACGAAGGCGTGGGTGGAGCCGGAATCGAACCAGACATCCAGGATGTCGGTGATCTTGGTCCACTCCTCGGTGGAATAGGCCTCGCCCAGGAAATGCTCGGCCGGCAGTTCGAACCAGGCGTCCGCCCCGCCCTCGCGCACCGCCTGCACGATGCGGGCGTCGACATCGGCGTCGCGCAGATAGTCGCCGGTGGACTGGCAGACGAACAGGGTGATCGGCACGCCCCAGGCGCGCTGGCGGGAGATCAGCCAGTCGGGCCGGTCCTCCACCATCGCGGTGATGCGGTTCTCCGCCACCTTCGGCGTCCATTGCGTGGCCGCGATGGCGTCCAGCGCCTTGGCGCGCAAATCCTCGTCGTCGTCCAGCGCGATGAACCATTGCTCGGTATTGCGGAAGATGACCGGCGCCTTGGACCGCCAGGAATGCGGGTAGGAGTGGGTCAGCTTTCCGCGCGCCAGCAGGGTTCCGTTTTCGATCAGCGCCTTGATGACGGCCTCGTTGGCCGGGCCGTCCTGGCCGGCCTTCTTGCCCTCGGTGCGGATCACCTCCAGCCCCGCGAAGACCGGGACGTTCGGCGTGAAGGCGCCGTTCTCGTCCACCGTCTTGGGGATCTCGTGATGACCGTGGGCGCGCCAGACGATGTAGTCTTCCTGACCATGGCCGGGGGCGGTGTGGACGAAGCCTGTGCCGGCCTCCTCCGTCACATGGTCGCCGTCCAGCAGCGGCACGGCGTAGTCCCAGTGGCCGTGCGCCTCGGCGAGGTCGCGGAACGGATGGGCGCATTCCACGCCGCGCAGATCGCCGGCGTCCGCCACGCGCGTCCAGTCGCTGATCTTGGCGGCGTCGGCCACCGACTGGGCCAGGGCGTCGGCCAGGACCAGCCGGTCGCCGGGCTTTGCCCAGGGCGTGAACTGGCTGTCGTCCACGGCCTTCACTTCATAGACGCCGTATTCGATGGAGGTGGACCAGGCGACGGCCTTGTTGCCCGGGATGGTCCAGGGCGTGGTCGTCCAGATCACGATGTCCGCGCCGTCCAGAACCTCCGGCCCCTGCACGACCGGGAAGCGGACCCAGATCGTGTGGCTGACGTGATCGCGGTACTCGACCTCCGCCTCCGCCAGCGCGGTCTTTTCGACCGGCGACCACATCACGGGCTTGGAGCCGCGATACAGCATGCCTTTGTGGGCGAACTTCAGAAGCTCCTCGACGATGTCGGCTTCGGCGTCGAAGGCCATGGTCGTGTACGGGTTGTCCCAGTCGCCGCAGCCGCCCAGGCGCTTGAACTCCTCCCGCTGCACGTCCAGCCATTTCTGCGCGAAGTCGCGACAGGCGGCGCGGAATTCGCCGGTGGGGACGTCTTCCTTCTTCTTGCCTTTGGCGCGGTAGGCTTCCTCCACCTTCCACTCGATCGGAAGGCCGTGGCAGTCCCAGCCGGGGACGTAGGGCGCGTCGAACCCGGCCATCTGGCGGGAGCGGACCACCATGTCCTTCAGCACCTTGTTCATCGCGGTGCCGATATGGATGTGGCCGTTGGCGTAGGGCGGACCGTCGTGCAGCACGAAGCGCGGCCGGCCTTCCGAGGCGGCGCGCAGCTTTCCGTACAGATCCATGTTCGACCAGCGCGCCAGCCATTCGGGCTCGGCCTTGGGGAGGCCCGCGCGCATCGGGAAACCGGTTTCCGGCAGGAACAGCGTTTCGCGATAGTCGCGGCCGCCGGATTCAGCCTGCTTGCTCATTTTTCGAAGATTAACTCGTTTTACGGGACGGCGGGGAATGCATGCAGCTCCGGCTCAGCGCGCGGCTGGCCGGCCGGTAATGATGCAAATGCCGTAAGCGAAGCGGGTCATCGGACGGACCCTTTAGCAGGGGGGCGCCGCGCGCTCCAGCCCCGGCGCCTAGACGCCCAGCAAAGCGCGGCATTCCTCCACGTCGCGGGCGATCTGGGCGATCATCGGGTCCAGCCCGTCGAATTTCCATTCGGTGCGGATGAAGTGGTGCAGGGCCACGTCCAGCCGCTTTCCATAGAGGTCGCCTTCGAAGTCCAGCAGGAAGGCCTCCAGCAGCGTCTCCAGCCCCTCCGCGATGGTCGGGCGTTCGCCCAGATTGACCGCGGCGGGCAGCCAGTCCCCCGCCCCGTCGATGCGCGCCCGGGCGGCGTAGACGCCGTATTGCGGGCGCAGCAGGTCGCCCATCCTCAGATTGGCGGTCGGGAAGCCATAGGTTCGGCCGATGGCCTCCCCGTGGATGACGACGCCGTCGGCGATCCAGGGCCGGCCGAGGATTTCGGTGGCGGTCTCGCAATCGCCCTCCCGCAGCGCCTGGCGCACGCGGGTGGAGGACCACGGGTCGCCGTCGCCGACCGGGGCGACCGACGACACGCCGAAGCCGTATTCGGCGCCCAGCTCCGCCAGGCGCGCAGCGTTGCCGGCGCGGCCCTGACCGAAGCGGAATTCGGCCCCCGTCACGACATGCGCCGCACCCAGCCCGGCGGACAGGACGTCGCGCGCGAAGTCGGCGTCGGACAGCGAGCGGAAATCGGCGTCGAAGGGCAGGACATAGAGGATGTCGACGCCCTCGCCCGCCAGCGTCTCGGCCCGCAGCCGGTCGGTCATCAGGCGGAAGGGCGGGGCGTCCGGCTGGAAGAAGCGGCGCGGATGGGGATCGAAGACCGCGGCGGCGGTGGGAACGCCCAGCCGGCCGGCGGCCTCCCGCGCGGCGGCGAGCACGGCCTGATGGCCCTGGTGCACGCCGTCGAAATTGCCGATGGCCACGGCCGCGCCGCGAGCGTCGTCTGGAAGGCCGCGCCAGCCGGAAACGATCCGCATGGCTGGGTCAGTCCGCCGGACGGCGGTTCACCTTCACCAGCGTCTCGCCTTTCACCACGGCCTTGCCGCCGACGAGACACTGGCACTTCATGGTGACGCGGCCGGTGCCCTCGTTGATCTCGCCAACCTCGACGCGGGCGGTCACCGTCTCTCCGATCCGCACCGGACGGCGGAAGCGCATGTTCATCTCCAGGAAGACCGCGCCCGGCCCGGGCAGCTGGTTGCCCAGGACCGCGGACAGATAGGAGGCCGAGAGCGCCCCGTGCGCGATGCGGCCGCCGAAGATCGTGGTCTTTGCGTATTCCTCGTCCATATGGAGCGGGTTGAAGTCGCCGCAGACCTCGGCGAAGGCGCGCACCGCCGCGTCGTCGACCAGATGGTCGGACTCGGCGCTCATGCCGACTTCCAGATCTTCCAGATAGAGCTGTTTCACCGCCACGCGCGTCTCCTCAGGCGCTGCCCGGCGCCGGTTGTAGCGTGCGAGGCCCCCAAGGCAAACGCGCGCATCACCAGGCGAGCGCAGCGGCGGCCCAGCGGGCGTGCGCCCCGGCGCGGGCGAGCTCCGCCGCCACGGCCCGGGCGTCCGCCCCGCCCTCGCCCAGCGCGCCGCGATGGACGCCCCCGGCGATGAAATCCACGTCCAGCCCGGCGGCGTTGCCGCCGGCGACGTCGGTGGCGATGCCGTCGCCCACGACCACGATCCGGTCCGCCGCCACCGGGGCGCCGGCGATTTCGGTCAGGCGCTGCAGCGTCAGATCATAGATCGGCCGGTGCGGCTTGCCCGCCATGACGACCGTCCCGCCGGCCTCGGCATGGATTTGCGCCAGCGCGCCGGCGCAGGGGATCAGCCGGTCCCCGACATGGACGACGATGTCCGGGTTGGCGCAGACCATCGCCAGACCGCGCGCCGCCGCGCCGTCCAGCAGGGCGCGATAATCCTCCGGCTGTTCGGTCATGTCGTCGTTCAGGCCGGTGCAGGAGATGAAATCGGCCTGGTCCAGCGGCGCGTCGATCAGGTCGAGACCGCGATAGATGGGCTCGTCCCGGCCGGGGCCGATCTTGAAAAAGCGCTGGCCGGCGCGCTTTTCCAGCTCCGCCCGGGTGACGTCGCCGGAGGTGACGATGGCGTCGCACACCCCGTCCGGCACGCCGATCTGGCGGAACTGGGCGGGGATTTCGGGCGACGGCCGGGGCGAATTGGTGATCAGGACCACCGGCCCCCGCTCCGCCCGGAAGCGCTGCAGCGCCTCGCAGGCGGGCAGAAAGGGGCTGCGGCCGTTATGGATCACGCCCCAGACGTCGCACAGCAGGGCGTCGTAATGCGGCGCGATCGCGCCGAGATCGGCGATTTCCGGATGGGTCATGGCGCCCGCGTCTAGCGCGCCAGCGTCATCTCGTCGATCAGCCAGTCCGCATTGTCGACATAGTCCATGACCCACAGCATGTAGCGGGTGTCGACATGGATGGTGCGGGTGATGTCCAGCGCGAAATCCCAGTCCGAATTGATCGATTCATACGTGCCGTCGAACAAGAGGCCGACTAGCTCCCCCCGCCCGTTGAAGGTCGGGGAGCCGGAATTGCCGCCGGTGGAGTCCAGCGTGGAGAGGAAATCGACCGGCACCGAGCCGATGCTGTCCAGCGCGTAGTCGCCGTAATAGCTCTGCGCGATCAGCTCCAGCTCGCGCGCCGGGGCGTTGAACGGGTCCTCGCCGGTGTGTTTTTCGGCGATGCCCTCCAGCGTCGTGAACGCGGTGTAGCAGAGACCGTCGCGCGCACAGGCGGGCGCCACCTCCCCATAGGTGATGCGCAGGGTGGAGTTGGCGTCGGGATAGACCGGGCGGCCGAGCGAATCCTGCCAGGCGGTGATCGCGTCCATATAGCGGGGCTCCAGCGCCAGCATCGCGCCGGAGAGGGTCTTGCTCTCTTCCTCGATGGCGATGTCGGTGTCGTAGAGCGCGACGGCCAGGCGGATGAACGGGTCGGCGGAGGCCTCGAACTCTTCGGGGCTCGCCTCCATCCAGGCCAAACGCGTTTCGGGGTCTGTCAGGCCGGTTTCGGCGTAATAGTCCGCCAGCCGGGCGGCCAGGTCGCTGGACGAGGCGTCCGGCGTCAGGCCGAGCGCGGAATCGTAGGCGGCGACGCGGCCGGACTCCCCGGCCTGCCGGTACTCGTTCAGGAAATAGAGCCAGGCGGCCAGATCGACGTCGGCGTCGAAGCGGCGGTCGATCTGCTCCAGATCGTTGCGGAAGAAAGTGATGTCCCGCTCCTGATAGCCGGGCTCGCGCTCGGCGTCCGGCTTCTGGCGCTCTTTGGCCAGGCGGTAGAGCGACTGGGCGGCGGACAGCAGCGCCGGGCGCGTGATCTGGCCGTACCAGAAATGCCGGTCCTGCACCGCCTGGGCCTTGGCGATCTCCACGTCCATGTCCGCGACGGCCTGGGCGTAGCGGCCGACGCGGTCCGGATCGGCGGCGATCCAGGCGTCCAGCTCCGCCTCGCGGGCGGCGCGGCGGGCTTCCAGCCCGACCTTTTCCGCGCCCTCCAGCTGGCCGCCATAATTCTTCGTGGCGTTGTTGATGGAGGCGAGAAGCGAGGCGTAGGCGATGCGGGCGTCGGGATCGTCCTCCGACGCCGCCATGATGGTATCGGCCCAGCCCTCATAGAGCGCCTTGCGCAGCGGATAGGAGCGGCCGAAGGCGTCGCGCACCTCCGCCAGGCGGGCGTAGCGGGAGGTGGAGCCCGGATAGCCGGCGGCCATCACGAAATCGCCCTCGCCCAGCCCGGCGGAGGAGACGGTCAGGAACGATTCCGGCTCGTAGGGGACATTGGCCTCGGAGAAATCTGCGGGCTGGCCGTCCGGCCCGACATAGGCGCGATAGAAGGACCAGTCGCCGGTATGGCGCGGCCACATCCAGTTATCGATGTCGCCGCCATAGGTGCCGATGGCGCGCGGCGGGGCGTAGACCAGCCGCACGTCGCGGATTTCCAGCCGCGTGATCAGGCGGAATTCCTCCCCGCCATTGAACATGGCGACGTCGCAGCGGACGCCCGGCGTCTCCTCGCAGGATGCGATCAGGGCTTTGCGGCGGTCCTCCACGATCTGGTAGCGCTCGCGCGGCGGCGTCTCGCCGGTGAGGCCCTCCATCACCACGCCGGTGACGTCCTCGATCTGCGTGGTGACATAGACGCGGCTGCCCGGCGCGGCGGGCAGTTCGCCCGCCATGTCGGGGGCGAGGAAACCGTCCTCGATATAATTGTGCTCGGCGTCCGAATTGTACTGGATCGAGCCGTAGGCGCAGTGATGGTTGGTCACCACCAGGCCCTGCGGCGAGACGAAGGACGCGGTGCAGTTGCCGAGGCTGATCACCGCCTGCATCGGCCACTGGGTCAGCTCGGACAGCTGCTCCGCCGGAAGCTCCAGCCCCTTTTCGGCCAGTTCGTCGGCCAGCGCCGGCATCTGGTCGGGCCGCCACATCCCCTCGGCCGCATAAGCGGACGAGGCGGCGAAAGCGAGGGCGGGAAGACAGGCGAAGCGGCGGAAGGACATGGCGGCGACCCACATTGCAGAGAGGGACCGCTTGTATAGCGCGTTAACTCGCGGCGCGCAGCGGTGTGACCACAGAGGCCGGCGCGGGGGCCTCGCCCATCGCGGAATCGCGGATCGGGCGGGGCTCGCCGAACAGATGGCCCTGGCCGAGCCCGACATCGAACTCCAGCACCTCCACTACAGTGGGCTCGTCCTCGATCTTCTCTGCGATCAGCTCGATCCCGAAGCGGGCGAGGTTTGCGGCGTAGTCCTCGGCCGCGACGCCGCCGATCTCCCCGCCCTCCGCCAGCGCCTGGGCCAGCAGGCGGCCGGGCGCCTTGAAGAATTTCACGCCGGCGCGCTGCATCTCCTGGAAATCGGCGTCCAGCGACTCCACGTGGTCGATGGAGAAGCGGAAGCCGAAATCGTGCAGGCGGGCGATGCCGCGCGCGGCCTCCAGCGAGCGGGTCTCGAAATCGTCCTGGCCGATCTCGAACACCAGCGAGTCCGCGAGGTCCGCGTTGCGGCGCATGAAATCGATGAATTGCGGGAAGAAGTCCGGATCGGCCAGCGAGTCGACCGAGACATTGCAGAACACGCCGACGCGCCGCTCTTTCTGCGCCAGCTTGCGCACGATCTGTACGCAGCGGAACAGCAGCATATTGTCGATGGCGGTCAGCAGGCCGGCCTCCTGCGCCACGCCCAGGAATTCGCCGGGCGTTATGATCTCTCCGCTGGCGCGGCGCAGGCGGGTGAAGCTCTCATAATGGCGCACGCGCCGCTGGGGCAGCGTGACGATCGGCTGGAGATAGAGGTCGACCCGGTTCTCCTCCAGCGCGTTGCGCACGGTCTGCAGAAGCTCGCCGCGGCTGCGCCGTTCGGTCTGGCTGGCGGCGGGGGCCGGGGCCTGGTCCGACAGGCGGCGCACCAGATCCTCCAGCACCTTCATTTCCGACATCAGGACGCGTTCGCGCTCTTCGCCGCGCGTGTCGGGCTCGCTCTCGATCCGCTCCAGCCGGGCGGCGGTCTCGTTCTTCAGGGTCTCGTGCGCATCGTGCAGCGATTTCAGCTGCGCGGTGAGCGCAGCGACCGCGCGCCGGTTGCCGCCCGCGGCGTGCATGTCGGCGCACAGGATCAACAGCAGCCCGCCGGCGGCCAGGCCCGCCGTCGGGTCGACGCCCGCAAGCCGCACCAACCCGAGCCCCAGCACGCCGGAGGCGAGCGCATAGGTGCAGGCAATCATGATGTCGAGAATGCGCATGGCCGCGCGCCCCTCTCCCGCAAACGGTTTCCGCCAGCGGTCAGGGTGGCGCGGTTATGGTTGATGGCGCGTTAACTATGACGCGCGACTAGCCCTCCGCCGCCTCCAGGGCCACGCCGGTATAGTTTTCGGCGACCGATTTCGCCCCGGCCTCGCTGGAGGTCAGATAGTCCAGCTCCGCCACCTGCATGCGGCGATTGAAATCGTCGTCGGAGAATTTGTGGGTGAGCATGGTGAGCTGCCAGGAGAAGCGTTCGGCCCGCCAGACGCGGCGCAGGCAGCGGTCCGAATAGGCGGCGAGGCCCGCGGAGTCCTTTTCGCCGTAGAATTGCGCCAGGGCGTCGGCCAGCACGCGGACGTCGGCGGCGGCGAGGTTCAGCCCCTTTGCCCCGGTCGGCGGCACGATGTGGGCGGAGTCCCCGGCCAGGAACAGCGCGCCGAAGCGCATCGGCTCGGCCACGAAGCTGCGCAGCGGGGCGATGGATTTTTCGATGGACGCGCCGGTGACCAGCGGCTCGGCCAGCGAGGACGGCAGGCGGCGGCGAAGCTCGTCCCAGAAGGCCGCGTCGCTCCATTGCGCGACGTCGTCCTCCAGCGCGCACTGGATGTAATAGCGGCTTCGGCTCATCGAGCGCATGGAGCAGAGGGCGAAGCCGCGGTCGTTGCTGACATAGGTCACCGCGTGCGGCGACACCGGCGGGGGGTCGGCCAGCACGCCCAGCCAGCCGAACGGATAGACCAGCTCATAGGTCTTCAGCGCCGACTCCGGGACCGACGCGCGGCAGACGCCGTGATAGCCGTCGCAGCCGGCGATGACATCGCAGTCCAGCGTGTGGGTCAGGCCGTCCTTTCGGTAGGTGACGCGCGGCGCAGCCGTGTCGAAATCCAGCGGCGTGACGTCCTCCGCCTCGAACACGATGGTCCCGCCGCGGGCGGCGCGCGCCTCGAACAGATCGTGCTGGATCTCGGTCTGGCCATAGATGATGACGCTGGCGCCGGTATGGGCGGTGAGGTCGATCCGTTCCTCCCGCTCCCCGAAGGCCAGGCCGATATGGTCGTGGACGATGCCCTCGCGCTTCATACGCGCATCGACCCCCGCGCGGGTCAGCAGGTCCGCCGTCCCCTGCTCCAGCACGCCGGCGCGGATGCGGCTTTCCACATATTGGCGGGTGCGCCGCTCCAGCACGACATTGTCGATGCCCGCCAGATCGAGCAGCTGCGACAGGAGCAGGCCGGAAGGGCCCGCACCGATGATTGCGACCTGTGTCCGCGCCATGTCCGGGCCGTCCCTGAACCGCGCGCGCCGGGGGCCGGCGCGCCTGACCGCGAGCCTAGGCGGACCGCGCGCGCACGCCATGGACGGAGCGCGCGAAAACTTGTACTTTTCGTCGACCTAACTCGGCACGAGATACGGCGCGCGCCATGGCGAGAAGTCCTGAAATCGATACGTTTTTCCTGTATGGAGAGCCGCCGCGCCCGGCGGGGGAGCGGTTCGCGCATTTGGAGTTCCTGGAGGTGCGCAGCCGGCCGGCGGACTGGAAAATCCAGCCGCATTCGCACGCCGACCTGCACCATGTTTTCGAGATTTCCAGCGGCGGCGGGGTGATCCACGCCGACGGCGCGCAAATGGAGTTCGCCGCGCCGCAGGCCATCCTGGCGCCGGCCGGGGCGGTGCACGGCTTCCACTGGGTGGCGGAGACAACGGGGCGGATTCTGACGTTTTCGGAGGCTTTTTTCCGCCTGATCGCCGGGCGGGAGCCGGCGCTGGCGCAGATGGCGGGCGAAGGCGTGTGGGCGGCGCCGTTGCACGGAGCGCGGCTGGGCGATGCGATGACGGCGCTGGGCCGCGAGCTGTCCTGGAACACGGCCGGACACGACATGATGGCAGAGGCGCAGCTTTCCATCGTGCTGGTGGAGGCGCTGCGCCTGCGCGCCGAGGCCGAGCGCGCCTCGCACGCCGCGCCGGGGCCGCAGGCGGTGCTGGTCGCGCGCTATCGCCAGCTGGTGGAGGCGCATTTCCGGGCGCACCCGTCCGTCGAATGGTGCGCGGGGGAGCTGGGCGTGAGCCCGGGGCGGCTTCGCCTGGCCTGCCGGCGGGTGGCCGGGGCGTCGCCGGTGCGCATCCTGCAGAGCCGGCTGGCGCTCGAGGCGCAGCGGGTGATGCGCTATTCGGACATGAGCATCGGCGAGGTCGCGCACTATCTGGGCTTCAGCGACCCGGCCTATTTTTCCCGCTTCTTCACGCGCGAATGCGGCGCGCCGCCCCGGCGCTTCCGTGCGGAAGCAGCGATGACGGCGCCTGCTGAATGAGGCGGCGCGCCGGACCTTGCGCGCCGCGCCGCGCTGGGTTCAACAGGACCCTGTCGAGGATAACGGAGCGAAAATGATCCAGCGGATGACCGGCGGGGACGCCATTGTCAGCGGCCTGAAGGCCCATGGCGTGGATCAGGTTTTCGGCCTTCCGGGGGTGCAGCTCTATGGCCTGTTCGACGCGTTCGCGCGGGCCGGCATGAAGGTGATCGGCGCGCGTCATGAACAGGGCAGCGCCTATATGGCGTTCGGCGCGGCGCGCGCGACCGGAAAGCCGCAGGTCTGCGCGGTGGTGCCGGGGCCGGGCATGCTGAACGCCTCCGCCGCCATGCTGACCGCCTATGGCGCCAACGCGCCGGTGCTGATGCTGACCGGACAGGTGAGCGAGGCGTTCCTGGGCCGCGAGCGCGGGGCGCTGCACGAGATGCGCGACCAGCTGGGCGTCATGCGCGGCTTCACCAAATGGGCGGCGCGGATCGAGCATCCGAGCGAGGCGCCGGCGATGATCGCGCGCGCCTTCCAGGAAATGACCAGTGGGCGGCCGGGCCCTGTGGCGCTGGAGGCGCCCTGGGATTTCTTTACCCAAGCGGCCGGGGTTCCGGAGGCCTTCACCCTGCCGCCCCTTCCCGCGCCGGACCCGGACCCGGACGCCATCGCCGAAGCGGCGGCGCTGCTGAACCATGCGAAAGCGCCGATGATCTTCACCGGCGGCGGCGCGCAGGACGCGGCACAGCGCGGCGACCGACTCCGGCCGGGCCACCGTGGCCGGCTCGAAGGTCAACCCACCGGACCAGTTGCGCCAAGTCGTGGTAGCGGTGACAGACGGCGAGGTCACAGCGCCGCCCGCAGCGGGTCACCGGGGCGGCGGGTGCGGCGACGCGGCCGGGCGAGGTCCCGCCGGCCCCGGCCCAGCGCATCCAGCATCCCCCAGCATCCCGGGATGTCGTGCAGCTCGATGTGGCCCATCCCCTCCGAAACGGCCGGGTCGATGATCAGATCCCCGTCGTAGGGGTCGAGACCGAGCAGCACCCGCAGGAACAGCAGCGTCGCGCCGGCCGAGGTGGCATGCGGGCTGCCCGCGGCGGAGTACGGGACGGGGTACTTGGTCAACGACCGGTCGTAGCCGGCGAAGCACTCGGGCAGCCGGGCCCCGAAGTACTGCGACGCCTCCAGCACCGCCCCGGCCACCCGGGCCGCCTCCTCCCGGTAGCCGTACCGCCACAGTCCCCAGGCGATCAGGGAGTTGTCGAACGGCCAGACCGAACCGGTGTGGTAGCCGACCGGGTTGAACCGCCGCGCCCCAGTGGCGAGGGTGCGGATCCCCCAGCCGCCGAACAGTTGCGGACCCATCAGGTGCCGCACGACCGACCGCGCCTTGGTGGGTTCGGCGATGCCGCTCCACAGTAGGTGCCCGATGTTGGAGGTGAGC
>ENA-ORCV01000269-ORCV01000269.1-marine-metagenome-genome-assembly--contig:-NODE-269-length-55308-cov-4.336514_pt1 | contig 55308 bp, 51 predicted proteins | sample MGYA00237779_ERZ508509 | MGnify/ENA primary metagenome ERZ508509 (study PRJEB26180, sample SAMN06268772) | marine metagenome | isolation source: Bioluminescent Bay, La Paraguera, Puerto Rico | place... | reverse complement strand
TCATCGGCGTTGCCGCCAGCCCCGCCGCCGCCCGCGCCAAAGCCGCCCGCCCCGCCGGAAATATCGTTGTCGCTGCCGCTGTCTGCGCCGCCGCCGCCGCCGCCGCCGCCGAATGCGCCTGCGCCGCCCAGTTGCTCCGCCCCGGCGCCGCCGCCACCGCCGCCTTCGGACTGTCCGGCCTGCCCGGCGGCCGTCGACATCCCGCCGTCGCCGCCGGCCGCGCCGCCGCCCGCGCCGCCCGGCCCGAACGAGGTCCCGCCGTTTCCGCCATCGTCCGCGGCGGCCAGACCGCCGCCGCCGCCGCCGCCGCCGTCGGGGCCCGGTCCTCCGGCGCCGCCGTCGCCCTGCATGCCGCCGCCGCCGCCGCCGCCATTTTGCCCGTCCCCGCCAGCGCCCAGGAAGCCGCCGCCACCCCCGCCGCCGCCGTCCCCGCCGCCATCGCCCCCGGTTCCCAGCGCGCCGCCGCCCCCGCCCCCGCCGCGCAGACCGCCGCCGCCACCGTCCCCGCCGGCTCCGTAAAGGCCCCCGCCGCCGGACCTCTGGCCCGCGCCCGCGTCGCCGCCCAGGCCGCCGCCGCCCTGGCTGCGGTTGGCCGTGCCGGCGCCGCCGGTGGCGCTGTTGCCGGCCATCAGGCCCAGATCCATCGTCACATTGACGTTCTGGTCGACGAAGATCGCCCCGCCCGCGCCCATGCCGCCGCCGGAGCCCGCGCCGCCCGCGCCCGCGCCGTTCTGGACGTTCAGATTGCTGATCGTGACGCTGGGCGCGCCTGCCGTGGTGGGGCTGGAGGATGAGGCGAAGAAGGGCCGGAACGCCCCGCCGCCGTCGATCGTATGGCCGCCGCCATTGATGGTGACGCTTTGCCCGTCATCCAGAACCAGCGGCGCGACCGGGCCGGTCATGGCGAAGTCGGCGGTGATGGTGACCGAATGGCTGCTGGACCGGTCCAGCGCCATGGACTGCATCACATTGTAGAAATCCGTCGCGCTGCCGACGGTGAAGTCCGCGCCCTGGGCCGGCGTCAGATAGAGGGCGAGGGCCGTCGCCGAGACGCCGGCCGTCAGCGCCGCCCGGCGCGACGCGCGCACCGCCTGCCGTTCCCCCAAGGCCATCGCCGCGCCCCCTTCGCGCAGACAGAGCGGCGCCGCCGCGATACGGCGCCCCCGAACGCTCCCGATGCACCCGTGTTATTGCTGCGCCTGTGACCGGCGCATGTGCCGGCGCCCCTGTGTCCCGCACAGCGGCGGGGCGCCGCCAGGAACAGCGCCCGATCCACAAGTCATTGTCAATAAAAGCGAATTTTTCAACCGGCAGGGGATTCCCGCGGGAAGGGAATGGTGGGCGGTGACGGGATCGAACCGCCGACCTACTGGGTGTAAACCAGTCGCTCTCCCAGCTGAGCTAACCGCCCCCGGCGGCCGCGATAATATCGCGGACGCAGCGTTTTATCGCCACCTCGACGGCGATCTCTTCGTTTTCCACCGACGCCATGCGCGGCACGGCGCGCCCGTCCGCCCCCACGCCGGTGACATGGATCGCGACACAGCCCATGCCGGCGGAGGTCAGCAGCACCGATCCGCGCAGCCCGGCGGCCTTCAGCGCCGCCTTCGCCTCGGCCACCGCCTCGGCGTGCGCCTCCATCAGCGGGGGACGCGCTGGCGGCATGGCCGTCCGGTCCCCGCGCCTACTCGTCTTCCGGCTCGGCCAGCGCCGTCGCCGGCATCCGCTCCATGCCGTAGCAGCCCAGCACCCGCGCCTGACGCGTCTGTTGCGACAGCGCGCCCAGCGCCTTCACCACGCGCGGCTCGTTGATGTGGCCCTCGAAGTCCGCGAAGAACATCTCTTCCCACGGATTGCCGGCGATGGGCCGCGACTCCAGCTTGGTCAGGTTGATGTCGGAGTCGCTGAACGCCGCCAGCGCCCGCACCAGGCTGCCCGGCTTGTCCAGCGTCCAGAACACGATGGACGTCTTGCACGGCAGCTCTTCGGGCGGCGGCGCGGCGGAGCGCGCAACGACGATGAAGCGGGTGTAGTTCTCCGCATGGTCGGCCACGCCGGTGACGATGACGTTCAGGCCGAACAGCTGCGCGGCCGACGCGCTGGCCACCGCGGCCACGCCCTCGCCCTCGTCCATCGCATGGCGGATCGCGCTGGTGGAGGACGCGGCATAGCGCTGGATGATGTCGCTGCGCCGGGTCAGATAGCGGCGGCACTGGGCCAGCGCCTGGGGATGGCCATAGACCACCTTCACCGGCGCCAGCGACGCCGCGCGCCCGACCAGGCAATGCTCCACCCGCTGGTGGTGCTCGCCCACGATCTGCAGGCTGTTGTCCAGCAGCAGGTCATAGACCTCGCTGATCCCGCCGATGATCGTGTTCTCGATGGGCAGCAGGCCGTAATCGGCCGTGCCTTCGGACACCGCCTTCACGATGGAGCCGAAATCGCGGCAGGCGTGCGGCTCGAACGCGCTGTAGCGGTCGGCGAAATGCGCCTCCGCGGCCTGGTGGCTATAGGTCCCCGGCCCGCCCAGATAGGCGACGACCGGATAGTGCTCGTCCTTGGTCGACACGCGCGCGTCCAGCACGCCGCGCTGGGTGCGCAGCGATTCCTCGATGAACAGCTGGGCCAGCCGCTCGGAGAAGCTCTGAGACAGGCCCTCGCCGCGCGCCTTGTCCACGAACGTGCCGATCACCTCGCGCTCGCGCGCCTCGTCGCGCACGGGCAGGCCGGCCTTGTGCTTGGCCTCCGCCACGTCCAGGCCGATCCGCCGGCGCTCGCCGGCCAGTTGCGCGATCTGCGTGTCGATCTGGTCGATCCGCTCGCGCAGCTTGCCAAGGCCGCTATCGGCCACCGTCGTGCTGTCGCTCATCATCTCCACTCCGCCAGTGCGGCAAAAGAAAAGGCCCTCCCGGTCGGGAGGGCCTTGCTTTTGCCTGCTGCGCGTAGGCTTAAGCGGCGCCCCCCGGACGGGATGCGTTGCTAAAGCCGAAAAACTGTCCGCGCGAAACCATGGCGCTGCTTTTGCCGGGCCGGACGCGGTCCGTCAATGCGTAATCATCTGCTCGGCGTCCTCGCCCTCGGCGTCCTTGCCGGCGGCGATTTCGGCCGCGCGGGCGTCCGCCTCGGTCCATTCGATCGGCGTCAGCGCCTCGGTCAGTGCATGGCGCAGAACCTCGTCCACCGACTCCACCGGGATGATCTCCAGCCCCTCTTTCACATTGTCGGGGATTTCGACCAGATCCTTCTCGTTGTCCTTCGGGATCAGCACCGTCTTGATGTCGCCGCGCAGCGCGGCCAGCAGCTTCTCCTTCAGGCCGCCGATCGGCAGCACCCGGCCGCGCAGCGTGATCTCGCCGGTCATGGCGATGTCCTTGCGCACCGGAATCCCGGTCAGCACGGACGCCATGGCGGTGATCATCGCCACCCCGGCCGACGGGCCGTCCTTCGGCGTCGCCCCTTCGGGGACGTGGACGTGGATGTCGGTCTTGCGGAACACCGGCGGCTTCACGCCCAGCAGCGTCGCGCGCGACTGGACATAGGAATTGGCCGCGGAGATCGACTCCTTCATCACGTCGCGCAGATTGCCGGTCACGGTCATGCGGCCGCGGCCGGGCATCTGCACCGCCTCGATGGTCAGCAGGTCGCCGCCCGTCTCGGTCCAGGCCAGCCCGGTCACGACGCCGATCTGGTCTTCCTTGTCGGCCATGCCGTAGCGGTGTTTCCGCACGCCCGCGAAGTCGTGCAGGTTCTCGGCCGTCACCTCGATGGACTGGATGTCCCCGGCGGCGATCTTCCGCACCGCCTTGCGGCACAGATTGGCGATCTCGCGCTCCAGATTCCGCACGCCCGCCTCGCGGGTGTAATAGCGGATCAGGTCGCGCAGGCCGTCGTCGGTCAGCGAGAACTCGCCGTCTTTCAAGCCGTGGTTCTCCTGCTGCTTGGGCAGCAGGTGACGGCGGGCGATCTCGACCTTCTCGTCCTCGGTGTAGCCTGCGATCCGGATGATCTCCATGCGGTCCAGCAAAGGCTGGGGCATGTTCAGGCTGTTCGCCGTGGTGACGAACATCACGTCGGACAGATCGTAATCGACTTCCAGATAGTGATCGTTGAAATGGCTGTTCTGCTCGGGGTCCAGAACCTCCAGCAGCGCCGCAGACGGGTCGCCGCGGAAGTCGTGACCCATCTTGTCGATCTCATCCAGCAGGAACAGCGGGTTGTTGCTGTCCGCCTTTTTCAGGCTCTGGATGATCCGGCCGGGCATGGAGCCGATATAGGTCCGGCGGTGGCCGCGGATTTCCGCCTCGTCGCGCACCCCGCCCAGCGACACGCGCACGAAGTCGCGCTCGGTCGCCCGGGCGATGGACTTGCCCAGCGAGGTCTTGCCGACGCCCGGCGGGCCGACCAGGCACAGGATCGGGCCCTTCAGTTTCCCGGTGCGGGCCTGGACCGCCAGATACTCGACGATCCGCTCCTTGACCTTCTCCAGGCCATAATGGTCGGCGTCGAGGATTTCCTCGGCCTTGACCAGGTCGGAGCTCAGCTCCTTGTTCTCGCCCCACGGCAGGGACAGCATCCAGTCCAGATAGTTCCGGACGACCGTCGACTCGGCCGACATCGGGCTCATCTGGCGCAGCTTCTTCAGCTCCGCCTCGGCCTTGGTCCGCGCCTCTTTCGACAGCTTGGCCTTCTCGACGCGCTCGGCCAGTTCGCCCAGCTCGTCGTTGCCGTCCTCGGCGTCGCCCAGCTCGCGCTGGATCGCCTTCATCTGCTCGTTCAGATAATATTCGCGCTGCGTCTTCTCCATCTGGCGCTTCACGCGGCTGCGGATTTTCCGCTCCACCTGCATGACGCCGATCTCGCCCTCCATCAGGGCGAAGACGCGCTCCAGCCGGCTCTCCAGATTGGTCTCGGACAGCAGGGCCTGCTTCTCGGAAATCTTGACGCTTAGATTGGCCGCGATGGTGTCGGCCAGGCGCGCCTCGTCCTCGATCGACTCCACATTGGCGACGACCTCGGGCGGGACCTTCTTGTTCAGCTTCACGTATTCGCGGAACTGGTCGACCACCGCGCGCATCAGGGCGGCGGTCTCTTCCGCGTCGCCGCGGTCGTCGGCCAGGGTATCGATGGCGGCCTGATGGAACTCGCCCTCCGCGTCGTATTCGCGGACCTTGGCGCGCTCCTGGCCCTCCACCAGCACCTTCACCGTGCCGTCGGGCAGTTTCAGCAGCTGCATCACCGTGGCGACGCAGCCGATATCGTACAGATCGTCGAAGCCCGGCTCGTCCTCGGCCGGGTCGGTCTGGGTCAGCAGCAGGATCTGGCGGTCATTGCGCATGACTTCTTCCAGCGCGCTGACCGATTTTTCGCGCCCGACGAACAGCGGCACGATCATGTGCGGGAACACGACGATGTCGCGCAGCGGCAGGACCGGCAGCTTCTTGTCCTGCAGATCGTCCTGGATCTCGTTCTGGTCGGAAGGATTTTGGGGGTCGGTCATAGATGTTCCTTCGCCGCCTTCAGCGCCCGTGAACCCGAACCATAGCGGATTCGGCAACCGGCGCCCGGACGGATGAGCAATAAGTCGGGGACAGATGTGGCGTCGGCGCCCGCGCCATTCAAGCGCGGCGGGGCGCCGTCGCGGAATATCAGGACGCGGCGGGCTTTTGCTGCTGCTCGCGGCGCTCCGAATAGATCAGCAGCGGCTGGGCGTTGCCCTCCACCACCTCTTCGGAGACCACGGCTTCCTCCACCCCTTCCATGCCCGGCAGGTCGAACATGGTGTTCAGGAGGATGTCTTCCATGATGGAGCGCAGGCCCCGTGCGCCGGTCTTGCGCGCGATCGCCCGGCGGGCGATCGCCGACAGCGCCTCTTCGGAGAAGGTCAGGTTGACGTTCTCCATCTCGAACAGGCGCTGATACTGCTTCACCAGCGCGTTCTTCGGCTCGCACAGGATCTGGATCAGGGCCGCCTCGTCCAGGTCGTGCAGGGTCGCGATGACCGGCAGACGCCCGACGAATTCCGGGATCAAGCCGAATTTCAGCAGGTCTTCCGGCTCCACCTGGGACAGGATCTCGCCCATGCGGCGCTCGTCGTCCACGTCCCGGACGTCCGCGCCGAAGCCCATGGCCGAGCCGCGTCCGCGCTGGGAGATGATCTTGTCCAGCCCGGCGAACGCGCCGCCGACGATGAACAGGATATTGGTGGTGTCGACCTGCAGGAATTCCTGCTGCGGATGCTTGCGCCCGCCCTGCGGCGGCACGGAGGCGACGGTGCCTTCCATGATCTTCAGCAGCGCCTGCTGCACGCCTTCGCCCGACACGTCGCGGGTGATCGACGGGTTGTCGGACTTGCGGCTGATCTTGTCGATTTCGTCGATATAGACGATGCCGCGCTGGGCCCGCTCGACATTGTAGTCGGCCGACTGCAGCAGCTTCAGAACGATGTTCTCGACGTCCTCGCCGACATAGCCGGCCTCGGTCAGGGTCGTGGCGTCGGCCATCGTGAACGGAACGTCCAGGATGCGCGCCAGCGTCTGGGCCAGCAGCGTCTTGCCGCAGCCGGTCGGACCGACCAGCAGGATGTTGGATTTCGACAGCTCCACGTCGCCGGACTGGGCGGCGTGGTTCAGGCGCTTGTAGTGGTTGTGGACCGCGACCGACAGCACGCGCTTGGCGCCGCTCTGGCCGATCACATAGTCGTCCAGCACGTCGCAGATTTCGCGCGGGGTCGGAACGCCTTCCTTGGACTTGACCAGGGAAGACTTGTTCTCCTCCCGGATGATGTCCATGCACAGCTCGACGCACTCATCGCAAATAAAGACCGTCGGCCCGGCGATGAGCTTGCGCACTTCGTGCTGGCTCTTTCCGCAGAAAGAACAGTAAAGCGTGTTCTTGGAGTCGCCGTTGGTCGTCGACTTGCTGCTCATTTCTGCTCCTGCCCCACCGCGCTGCGGCGGTTCACCCCGCTCATTTCGGCCAATGTCCCATCACAAGGGTTGTGATTTCGTTGCCGAACCATGACATTCGACCATCACCGCGCCCGCCGATCAAGCGTTCGCCGCCGCAGCATGCAGCTTTGGCGCCGAAAGACGCCGCGCGGGCCGGAAATGGCGCCTCAGGGCGCTCAGCCTTCCTCCGCGGCGGTCCGGGTTTCGTAGACATGGTCGACGATTCCGAACGTCTTCGCCTCGTCTGCGGTCATGAAATGGTCCCGGTCCAGGGTTTTTTCGATGGTCTCGTAATCCTGGCCGGTATGCTTGACGTAAATCTCGTTCAGCCGGCGCTTCAGCTTCACGATATCCTCGGCGTGCCGCTCGATATCGGAGGCCTGGCCCCGGAACCCGCCTGAGGGCTGGTGCACCATCACCCGCGCGTTCGGCAGGGCGATCCGCATGTCCTTCTGCCCGGCGCACAGCAGCAGCGATCCCATGGACGCCGCCTGGCCGATGCACACCGTCGAAACGGGGCTGCGGATGTATTGCATCGTGTCGTAGATCGCGAGGCCGGACGTCACCACGCCGCCCGGCGAGTTGATGTACATCGCGATCTCTTTTTTCGGGTTCTCCGACTCCAGGAACAGGAGCTGGGAGGTGATCAGGGAGGACATGTGATCCTCCACCGGCCCGGTCAGGAAGATGATCCGTTCCTTCAGCAGGCGGGAGAAGATGTCATAGGCCCGCTCGCCCCGGCTGGTCTGCTCGACCACCATCGGGACAAGGTTCATCACCGCCTCGTGCGGGTCTCTCATCGTCAGCACTCCCCTTCCCGGAAACCTGTGCGCCGCGAACGGGCGCGAATCGAAGATATCTTATATCGAATGGCCCATGGGGCCTCGCAAGGGGCGGTGGCGGTTAATGCTGCACAGCGCGGCTCACTCGGCCGGGCAGTCGCCATAGATCTGGACCATGATCCGGGCCGACTCCGCCACGCTCGGCATGCCGAATTCGGCGCGCAATTCGTCCGCCACGGCCAGGTCCTCGGTCGGCTTCGGCGTCCACGCCCCGCCCTCGCAGTCGAAATTGGTCGCGTAGCGCTGCATGCCGGTGTCGGCCAGCAGCAGGTCGTCGACCAGCAGGGCGTATTCCTCCCCGTCGAACGTCCCGGCGCGCACCATCGGCTCGATCTCCGCCACCACGGCCGCCTTGAATTCCGCGTCGTTCGTATGGCTGACGATCAGGAAGGCGTCCTGCGCCGCCTTGGGGCTCAGCGCCGCCAGCTCCGCCCAGTCCATATCCTCCAGGATGGCTTTCAGCCGTTCGGTATTCTGCCCGCCGACCCGGGCGAAATGGTGCGTGGTCCGGTCGATATAGTCCTGGCGGACCGCTTCGCTCGGCGCCTGCTGCATCCGGGCGATGAACGTCGTGCGCAAATACTGGTCCCGGGCCGCCATCGCGGCGATGTCCGCCACGATATCCTCGCCCGCTTCGAACGCCGCCTCGAAATCCGCGATCAGGGCGTCCGCGTCCGGGGCGTCAGCGTTCGGGGCGTCCTGGGCCGCGACCGGGCCGGCAAGCGCGGCCAGGATCAGCGCCGCGCCGGTGATGCGTGCACGCATGGGCCTGCCCTCCGGTAAAATCCCTCGGGGGAAGGCTCCGCCCGTCAGCCCTGCGGCGTCAAGCATGTCCGGACAGGAAACGTCACTGCCGGGACGCTTTTTCGGCGTCGCCTAGTGCTCGGTTCCGCCCGCGCCGTGGTCGGGCTCGCAAATCCGGGCTTCGAAATTCCAGACCCCGCCGGACGCCGCGCAGGCCGCCTCCGGCCCCTCGCCGTTCCAGCGCACCAGCGCCGCGATCAGGAACACGGCGATTGCGGCCGCGGCCGCCCCGCCGATCCACAGGACCAGCCGCGTTCCGCGCGTGGTCCCCCGGGCCAAGCCCTATTCTTCCTCGTCGGCGGCCTTGGCCTTCTTGGCGGCTTTCTTCTTGGCCGGCTTCTTGGCGGCTTTCTTCTCGCCGTCCTCGTCCGCCGCGGCCTTCTTGGCCGCCTTTTTCTTGGCGGGCTTCTTGGCCGGCTTGGATTCTTTGGCCTCGGCGCCCGGCGCCTCGTCGTCGGCGAACAGGTCTTCCTTGCTGACCGTCTCGTCGGTCACGTCGGCCAGTTCGAGGATATAGTCGATGACCTTTTCCTCGTAGAGCGGCGCGCGGACCTGGGCCAGCGCCTGCGGGTTCTTCTGATAGAACTCCACCACCTGCTGCTCCTGGCCCGGATAGCGCATGGCCTCCTGGTTCACGGCGCGGGCGATTTCCTCGTCATTGACGCGCACATTGCCCTCGCGGCCGATCTCGGCCAGCACCAGGCCAAGGCGCACGCGGCGCTCGGCGATCTTTCGGTAATCGTCCTTCAGCTCGTCCTCGGACTTTTCCTTGTCCTCGTCGTCCAGATTCCCGGCTTCGATATCGGCCTGGACCTGCTGCCAGATGGCGCCGAATTCCTGCTCCACCATGTTCACGGGCAGTTCGAAATCGTGCAGGCCGTCCAGCGCGTCCAGAACCCGGCGCTTGGCGCGGGCGCGGGACTGGCCGGCGTATTCGCGCTCCAGATTCTTCTTCACCGCGTCCTTCAGGGCGTCCAGCGACTCCAGGCCCAGATTCTTGGCCAGATCCTCGTCGACGGCGCTTTCCTTCGGCGCGGCGACCTCGCTGACCTTGATGTCGAATTCCGCCGGCTTCCCGGCCAGCGGCTCATGGCCGTAATCCTCGGGGAAGGTCACATTGATCGTGCGTTCCTCGCCCGCCTTCATGCCGGCGATCTGGTCTTCGAAGCCCGGGATGAACCGGCCCTGGCCCAACACCAGATCGGCGCCCTCGGCCTTGCCGCCCTCGAACTCCTCGCCGTCGACGCGGCCGACGAAATCCATCGTCACCCGGTCGCCGTCTTCGGCAGGCCCGTCCTTGGCTTCAAAGGAGACATTCTGTTCGGCGATCCGCTTCAGCGAATCCTCGATCTCTTCGTCGCCGACTTCCGCGACCGGCCGCGTAACCGTCAGATCCTTCGGATTGGCCGGCTTGAAGTCCGGCATCACGTCCAGATGGATGTGATAGACATAGTCCGCGCCACCCTCGATCACCTGGTCCATGTCGGACTCGGGATGGATGTGCGGGGCGCTGGCCTGGCGCACGCCCTGGTCGGTCAGCGCCTTCTCGGACGTCTCCTGCGTCACTTCCTGGACGACGTCGCCCATGATCGACTTGCCGAACACCTTGCGGATATGGCTCGCCGGCACCTTGCCGGGGCGGAAGCCCTTCAGGCTGACGCGCGGCTGGATCTCGGCGATCTTGGCCGTCAGGCGCTCATCCAGCTCGGTCGCCGGAATGGTGATTTCATAGACCTTGTTCAGGCCCTTGGACGACTCAAGTTCGACGACGTTCATGGCGTTTCTCGAAAGATGTGATTTCAGGCAGGACGCGGGATCGCCCGCGATTTCAGGCCGGGCCTTATGTCAAATCCCCCCAGCCCGCGCAACGGGCGGGTGCTCCGCTTCCTGCTCCGGCCCCGCGGCCCCGCTCGCCTCCGCCGGGCGCAGGGCGACCAGGTCGCTGCCCGCCGGGGCCTGGAACAGGCGCAGGCCGAATTCCGGCAGGATCGCGATCAGATGGTCGAAAATGTCGGACTGGATGTATTCGTAGTCCTTCCAGGCCGTCGTCGCCGCGAAACAATAGACCTCCAGCGGCAGGCCCTGCGGCGTCGGCTCAAGCTGGCGCGCCATCAGGGTCAGGATGTCCGACACGTCCTCCCGCCCCTTCAGATAGGCGACGATATAGGCTCGGAACGCCCCGATATTGGTCTGGCGGCGCATATTCACCGGCGGCTTGCCGTCGGCCTCCAGCGCCGCGTTCCACTCCCGCAGCTCCTTGTCTTTTTCATCCAGATAGTCGCCCAGCACGCTGAACCGGCGCAGGTTTTCGACCTCGCCGTCGCGCAGGAAGCCGACGCTGTTCTGGTCGATCAGCAGCGGCCGCTTGATCCGCCGCCCGCCCGCCTGGGCCATGCCGCGCCAGTTGCGGAAGCTCTCGTTGATCAGCTTCCAGGTCGGGATGGTGACGATCGTCTTGTCGAAATTCTGCACCTTCACCGTGTGCAGGGCGATGTCGATCACGTCGCCGTCCGCCCCGGCCGAGGGCATCTCGATCCAGTCCCCCACCCGCAGCATGTCGTTGCTGGTCAGCTGGACCGAGGCGACCAGCGACAGGATCGTGTCCTTGAAGACCAGCATCAGGACCGCCGCCAGCGCCCCCAGCCCCGACAGCAGCAGCAGCGGGGACCGATCCATCAGCGCCGCGACCATCAGCACCGCCGCGGCGCAATAGATGACGATGCTGACGACCTGCAGATAGCCCTTGATGGGCCGCGTCCCGGCGTCCGGCCGGCGCTGATAGACCGAATTGGCCAGGTTCAGCGCGGCGGCCACCGCCATGGCCAGCATCAAGACGATAAAGGCCACGCAGACGCGCTGGACCAGCGCCGTCATCGCCTCCCCGACATGGGGCACGCCCTCGACCCCCGCATAGACCACCAGCGCCGGCACGATATTGGCCAGCCGCCCGATCACCCCGTCCATCACCAGCGGCGTCTGGTCGTTCTCCAGCGTGGCGGCCAGAATCCGGCGCAGAATGCCCAGCAGGATCCGCTTGGTGATGAAATTGGCCACCGTCGCGGCCAGCGCCACGGCGGCGACGCCGATTAGCGTCTCGGCCCAGGGATAGGCCTCCAGATACGTCAGAACGTCCCGAACCATGTCCATGGCCGGGGGTCTAGGCGCCGAAGCCTATGGGGGCAACCGCGCGGCCTGCGCCCGGTCAGCTCCGGAGAATCTTCTCCATCGCCTTCCCCTTGGCCAGTTCGTCGATCAGCTTGTCCAGATAGCGGATTTCCCGCATCAGCGGTTCGTCCACCTCTTCCACCCGCACGCCGCACACCACGCCGGTGATCAGCGACCGGTCCGGGTTCATCCCCGGCGCCTCGGCGAAGAAGGTCTCGAAATCGGTCTTGTCCGCGATCACCGTCTCCAGCCCCTTCTGGCTATAGCCGGTCAGCCAGGCGATGATCTCGTCCACCTCGGCCTTGGTCCGCCCCTTCTTCTCCGCCTTCGCGACATAGAGCGGATACACGCTGCCGAAGCTCATCGAATAGATGCGGTGCTTTTTCATCGCGCCAGTCCGGAATGGGCGTCCGCGTGGCCGAGCCACGCGAAGCCGAAAGCGAGTTGGTGCGGATGAGAGGACTCGAACCTCCACGGGTCACCCCACTGGAACCTAAATCCAGCGCGTCTACCAGTTCCGCCACATCCGCAGGCCGACCGCGCTTGTCCGACGCCGCGCCGCGCTAATCAAGGCCCGGGGGCCGGTGCGGCTTTCGCGCAACAGGCGAATCGGGGAAACTTGGCCGCCCGGAACCTGGACCGGGATCGTTGGTTAATTGTGACGGTCGTCGCAGTCGGACAACGGGAAACACGCCATGCTTCGCAAACCGCGCCCTGCCCTGGTCGTCACCCTCGGCGTCGTGTTCGCCGCCGTCACTACCGGCGTCGTCGCCGCGGCCGCGCTCAAACCCGTTCCCACCACCATCTATGTCGCGCCCCTGCCGGCGGAGAATGTTCCGGCCAGCCAGGTCGTCGGCCTGAAGGTGAAGGGGATGGACGCCAGCGCCCGCCTCTACAGCATCTCGACCGACGCCGACGGCATGCCGACCGCCTTCGCGGTGGAGCGCTCGCACTGGATGGGCCTGAAATCGGACATCGTCACCGTGTCGCCCAAGGACATGGACTACGACCCGGCCCGCAAGCAGCTCGTCCTGGCCAGCACCAACTAGGCTATCTTCAGCTCAGTGGATGGTGAGAACGCCGTCCACCGCCCGCCACTCGGCCGGCGTGATGAGGCGCTTGTGCGCCACCCGCACTGAGTAGAGCGGCCCTTCCAGCTCCCGCGCCCAGAAATCCAAAAACCGTTTCAGCGTCGGGAAATCGGGCGCGACGTCGTATTCCTGCCAGACATAGGACTGCAGCAGCGCCGGGTGGTCCGGCATGCGGTAGTGGATTTCCGCTGTGGTCAGGCCATAGCCCTGAATCTGGAGAAGAAAGTCGCGTCCGGCCATTGGCGCCTCCGTGGCTGACGGGCCCAACGCCTCCCCCTGAACGGTCCGCTCTCATCGCCGGCGGCGGACTTTCAACTCCATGATCCTGCTCAGGGATTCGCCCGTGATCAAGACCGCTCCGGGCCATGCGAAAACCGGGGGCCGCACGCCCCTTTTCGCATTTGCGGCATAATCGCGAAGCACATAGGAGTGACAGCAGCATGTGCTGCCGCCCCCGAAGCGGGCGGTCTAACAGGACAGGCGGCCCCGCCCCTCTCCGCGCCGGCATGCTTCAGACCTTGAACCGACGCCGTCCCCGGACGGCTGGCGCGCACCGCGCGATGCTGGAGACCTGTGTGACTCTTTCCGATTTCCGCCGCGACTGGCTGTTCAATCTCCGGGGCGACATGCTGGCCGGGCTTCTGGTGGCCCTGGCCCTGATCCCTGAGGCGATCGCTTTCTCCATCATCGCCGGCGTCGATCCGGCCGTGGGGCTCTACGCCTCCATCGCCATCACCATCGTGATCGCTTTCGCCGGCGGGCGGCCGGGCATGATCTCCGCGGCCACCGGCGCCATGGCGCTGGTCATGGTCACGCTGGTGCGCGAGCACGGCCTGCAATACCTGCTCGCCGCCACCATCCTGTGCGGCCTGCTGCAGATCGGCGCGGGCTTTCTGAAGCTGGGCGCCCTGATGCGCTTCGTCTCAAAATCCGTGGTCACCGGCTTCGTCAACGCACTCGCCATCCTGATCTTCCTGGCCCAGATGCCCGAACTGATCGGCGTGCCGGAGATGACCTATGTGATGGTCGCCGCGGGCCTGGCCATCATCTATCTCTTCCCGCGCCTCACCCGTGTGGTCCCCTCGCCGCTGGTCTGCATCGTGGTCCTGACGGCCGTGGCCCTGACCTTCGGCATGGATCTGCGCACGGTCGGCGACATGGGCGAACTGCCCTCCACCCTGCCGATGTTCCTGCTGCCGGACATCCCGCTGAACTGGGAGACGCTCCAGATCGTCTTCCCCTACTCCGTCACGCTGGCCATGGTCGGCCTGCTGGAATCGATGATGACCGCCACCATCGTCGACGAGATGACCGATACGCACAGCGACAAGAACCGCGAATGCGCGGGCCAGGGCGTCGCCAATATTGTCTCCGGCTTTTTCGGCGGCATGGCCGGATGCGCCATGATCGGCCAGTCGGTGATCAATGTGAAAGCGGGCGGCCGCGGCCGCCTGTCCACGCTGTGCGCCGGGGTCTTCCTGCTGATCCTGATCGTCGCGCTGGGCCCGCTGGTCGCCCGCATCCCGATGGCCGCTTTGGTCGCCGTGATGATCATGGTGTCGATCAGCACCTTCAACTGGGCGTCGCTGCGCACCCTGGTCACCCACCCCAAAAGCTCCAGCTTCGTCATGCTGGCCACGGTGGTCGTGACGGTCGCCACGCACGATCTGTCCAAGGGCGTGTTCACCGGCGTGCTGCTGTCGGGCATCTTCTTCGCCCGCAAGGTGGCCAAGGTCGTCCGCGTGGAGTCCGCTTTGTCGGAGGACGGCCGGACCCGCGACTACACCGTGCTCGGCCAGCTCTTCTTCGCCTCGGCCGACCAGTTCGCCGCCGCCTTCGACACGAAGGAGGACGTGGACCGCGTGCGCATCGACGTCACCCGCTCCCATTTCTGGGACGTGTCGGCCATCGCCGCGCTGGACAAGGTGATACTGAAATTCCGCCGCCGCGGCGTGCAGGTGGAGGTCGCGGGCCTGAACGCCGCCAGCGCCACGATGATCGAGAAATTCGCCATCCACGACAAACCGGGCGCCGCCGAAACCGCGCCCGGCCACTAGGGCCAGTCAGACCGGAACCAGCGGCCGGCGCGGCCCTTCGGGCAGGACAACCCCGATCGCATCGCCCGGCCGCACATCGCCGCCAGCGATCACGACCGCCATCACCCCGGCCTTGCGGATCAGATTGCCGTCCGCGTCTTTCTCCAGCGTCGCCGCCATCAGGCCCGGCGCGAACCGGTCCATCTGGACGCACGGATTGCGCAGGCCCGTCAGCTCCACCACCGCCTCCCCGCCCAGTCGCAGCCGCGTTCCCGCCGGCAAGGACAGCAGGTCGATCCCCCGCGTGGTGACGTTCTCCCCCATATCGCCCGGGCGGATCGTGAAACCCTTGTCCGCCAGCTCGGCGAACAGCTCCTCATGCATCAGATGCACCTGGCGCAGATTGGGCAGCGAGGGGTCGAACCGCGCCCGGGAGCGATGCTTCATCGCCTCCCCGCAATGCCCGTCCCCCTCCACGCCCAACCCGGTCAGCAGCCGGATGACAAGCGCATTCGTCTTGCTGAAATGATGCCCCTTGTGAAGGCTGACGGCGGTGACGGCGGGCATTGCCCGCCCCTCCTACACCCCCGCCGCCTCGACCAGAAAGCGAATAGCCGCGAGAATGCTCGTTGGCAGCCCGGTCTATTCCGCTCTGGGGATGAGGTCCTCAAAAGGGCCCTCCAGCACAAAAACGATCGCTGAGACTAAGGCGAACCCGTAACATATCCGCAGGAACAGCTTTTGTTGTTTTTCTGACAACTTAATAAACTTCGTCAGCACTTTCCCACCGATCAGCCCCCCGATTAAGCTGGCGATAGTCCAGTAAAACCACATTTTGAAAACGATATTTCCACTTATGATATGGGTAATGACTGCTGCCACGCAAAGAATCGTCTCCAAAAAACGTGCCTGAATTGTCACCCACAAAATGTCGCTAGCTTTAGGCTGGTGAATGCGTATTAGCGCTACAAGGAGGAGCGACAGCCCCAAGCCCACATAGCCTCCAAAAAGGCCAACCGCGAACGCACCGAGCTTGAACGTGCCTCTCGGCAAATTCTGCAAACGCGGCGCGGTCTCCGCTAGCCCCATTGCGACCACGACCATTATGACCAACCAGAAGCGATCTAGGTCTGATTCTGATAACAGACGAGCGCCAATAATCGTACCTAGGAGAAATGGCCATGAAATTCTAAAGCAATAATCCCAATCTATACTACCTCGAGTGGAGATTGTTGTGCCTACGCCGCGAACGAGAGATCCAACTTTAATATTGCCAACATGGACTCCCACAGGTGCGCCGGAAAATACCCAGCCAAACAGAGGCAAAGACAGGAACATCGTGCCGCCCGTGATTGCCCCAAGAGCGCTGATAGGCACCCCCATCACCAGCAACCAGATCGCATCGCGGTCGAAACTGGTTCGGATCAGCTCAGCCAGTCCGGCGAGGTCCATGCCTTTCCCCCTTGCCTACAGCGTCCAGGACGCGTCCAGCACGCCGAGCGCTTTGGCCAGTTCCGCAAGCCCCCACAGGGCGTACCGGCCCAGATCGACCCCCAATGACCCCGAAAGGCTCCATGCGTAATGCAGGATCGTCAGCGGGATGATGATCAGGAAGTAGCAGAACACCGACATGAGGGCCGCGACCCCCGGCGTGATCCAGAAATAGCCCTCATCCGAACAGGCCTCGACGGCCCGGATCGTCCATCGCTCCAGCATCGGAATCTGCGTGATCAAGACCGTGGACAGACAAAGATAGATATGGAGCGCCGTCGGCACGAGCGTGGAGGCGAACACGAAGATCAGCCAGTAATACGCGCTCGCATTGTCCCTGAGCGCGGAGAAGATCGCCTCGATATCGAACACCTGTTCGCCGTTCCCGTCCCGGATCAGGGAGTAGGAAAGGATGACCAGCGCCGCCAGCAGGAAGAAGGAAACGATGCTGGCCACCGCATCGATCACCGCCTGCAACAGGAACGAGTCGTTCTTCAACGCCACGCGCAGGCGATGCCGCGTGAAGCCGAACGAAAAGAAGTCCAGCAGGCCGTTCACGATCGGCAGAAAGCCGACCATCATGAACAGCTTGGTCTGAATGTCGTCCCGAGGGATAGAGGCCGCCAGCACGATCTGGATCACATAGAGAAAGGCCACGAACCCGAGGCCGGCAAGGTACCGGTTTCGGGGCGCGACCCTGTTCCGGATCACCGAATATCCGACCCACCCGGCCACCACCAGGAACGCCAGGGGGATATTCGCGCCGGCCGCGATGATCAGCGCCACGCCGATGGCCGCGCTTCCCGAGACAAGCGTCGCAAAGACGACGGCGACGATCAGCAGCGTGACAACCGGCGTCTCGATCGCGGCCCAGATGATGACGGCCGCCACGATCACAATCCCGACCGGCAGGAGCCGCCGCCCCCGCCGCTCCGGCTCGCCCAATTCCTTCCGGACGTGACCGGGGGACAGGCTGTCGTCGAAACCGGGCTTCATCCGGGCCGCGATCAGGAACGCAACGCCGACCAGGGCCGCGCCCACCATCGCCAGCCTTTGGAAATCCCGGCCGTCTTCCGGAAGGATTTCGATCGAGCCCAGCGAAATGGCGTTACCCGTAAGCCCCCACTGCATCAGCACGAGAAGCGCCGGGTAGATCACCGCGAGGGACAGGTTCAATTCCAGAAGGTCGACGGTCCACGCACGCCGCAGGGACGTCGTCTTTTCCGGCTCCGCCGCGACGATCTCTCTGGAGACCTTGGAGTCGATCCAGTCCAGAACGAAGCACAGGGAGTCGACATAGTGGCGTTTGAAAGACCCACCCTTCAGCCAGTTCAGGGAGCGAAGGCGGCTGCCTTCATTGCCCAGCTGCCTCATCATGCCGGGCATGACGACAAAGACGGCCATCGCCGCCCCGATCGCCATCACCCATTTCGGGATCAGCCCGAAGAATGTCAGGTATTCGAATGCGTCCAAAAGACTTCCGCGCCCCCCGCGCCTTAGTCTCTGTCAGGCGCTCGCGCGCCGCCCCCATTGGTCTTTCTAGCGGTGCGGGGAGCACCTATCCAGCTTGGACAGGCCAATCGCATCGTTGAACACGGGCGACCGCGTAACAGGCAGCGATCAGACCCCCGCCGCCTCCGCCAGGAAGCGCAGCACGGTGTCCGCGCCGGTCAGGCGCTCTTCGGGCGTGTCCCATTCGCCGCGCACCACGATCTTGGAGTCGGGGCGCAGCTTCCAGTTCGGGTGTTTCTGGACCAGGCTGACCATGATCGCGGGGTCCGGCGCCGCGCCGTCGCGGAAGGTCAGCACCGCGCCCTTCGGCCCGGCGTCCAGCTTCTCCACGCCCAGCTGTTTGCACAGCGCCTTGATCCCGACGACCTGCATCAGGGATTTCACCTCGTCCGGCAGCGGCCCGAACCGGTCGATCAGCTCGGCGGCGAAGGCCTCCCGCTCCTCCCGGTTCTCCACCCGCGACAGCCGGCGATAGAGCTGCAGGCGCAAATCCAGATCGGGCACATAGTCCTCGGGGATCAGCACCGCCGCGCCGGCGTTGATCGCCGGGCTCCACTCGCCCTGATCGGCGGCGGACGGCTCGGCGCGCAGGCTGGCGACCGCCTCCTCCAGCATCTGCTGGTACAGCTCCACGCCGACGTCCTTGATATGGCCGCTCTGCTCCTCGCCCAGCAGATTGCCGCCCCCGCGCAGGTCCAGGTCGTGGCTGGCCAGCATGAAGCCCGCGCCCAGCGAATCCAGGCTGTGCAGGACCTTCAGCCGCCGCTCCGCCCCCGTGGTCAGCGTCTGGTTCGCCGGCGTGGTCAGATAGGCGTAGGCGCGCTGTTTCGACCGCCCCACCCGGCCGCGCAGCTGGTACAGCTGGGCCAGGCCGAACATGTCGGCCCGGTGAATGACCAGCGTGTTGGCCGTCGGGATATCCAGCCCGCTCTCCACGATGGTCGTGGACAGCAGCACGTCATAGCGGCCCTCATAGAAGGCGGTCATCGCCTCCTCCAGCGCCGTCGCCCCCATCTGGCCGTGCGCCACCACGAAGGTCACTTCCGGAACCTGCATGCGCAGGAATTCCTCCAGCTCCGGCAGGTCGGCGATCTTCGGCGCGACAAAGAAGCTCTGCCCGCCCCGGTATTTCTCGCGCAGCAGCGCCTCGCGGATCGTCACCGGATCGAACGGCGCCACATAGGTCCGCACCGCCAGCCGGTCGACCGGCGGGGTGGAGATCAGGCTCAGCTCCCGGATCCCCGTCAGCGCCTGCTGCAGCGTGCGCGGGATCGGCGTGGCGGACAGGGTCAGGACATGCGTGTCGGTCCGCATCTCCTTCAGCCGCTCCTTGTGCTTCACGCCGAAGCGCTGCTCCTCGTCCACCACCAGCAGGCCCAGATCCTTGAACCCGACCTGTTTGGACAGCAGCGCGTGCGTGCCCACCACGATGTCGCAATGGCCGGTCTTCAGCATCTCGCGCGTGGCGGTCGCCTCCTTGGCCGGGACCAGGCGCGACAGCGGCCGCACCGTCACCGGCCAGCCCCTGAACCGCTCGCTGAACGTCTTGTAGTGCTGGCGCGCCAGCAGCGTCGTCGGCGCCACCACCGCCACCTGCCGGCCCGACATCGCCATCACGAACGCCGCGCGCAGCGCCACCTCCGTCTTGCCGAACCCGACATCGCCGCAGATCAGCCGGTCCATCGGCTTGCCCGCGGACATGTCCGCGAACACGTCCTCGATGGCGGCCAGCTGATCCTCGGTCTCCGAATAGGGGAAGCGGGCGGCGAACTCGTCATAGACGCCCTCGGGCGCGCTCACCGGCTCGGCCTCGTGCAAGGCGCGCTGGGCGGCCAGCTTGATCAGGGCCTCCGCCATGTCGCGCAGGCGCTGTTTCGCCCGCGCCTTACGCGCCTGCCAGGCCGCGCCGCCCAGCTTGTCCAGCGCCGCCTCGTTGGAGTCCGCGCCATAGCGCGACAACAGCTCGACGTTCTCGACCGGCAGGAACAGCTTGTCGCCGCCGGAATATTCCAGCTCCAGACAGTCGTGCGGCGCGTCCATGACCGACAGCGTCTTCAGCCCGACATAGCGCGCGATGCCGTGGTCGACATGGACCACCAGATCGCCGGGGCTCAGCGCGCTGACCTCGGCGATGAAATTCTTCGCCCGCTTGCGCCGCGCGCTGCGGATCAGCCGGTCGCCCAGAATGTCCTGTTCGGACAGGGCGGCGGCCCCGTCGGTCTCGAACCCGTGCTCCAGCGGCAGGACCGCCGCGTACACGCCCTCGGCCGTTCCCTCTGGAATCTCGTCCCAGCTCTCGACGGGGCGCAGCTTCGCCACCCCGTGCTGGGCCAGCACGTCGGCCATCCGGTCCGCCGCGCCCTCGCTCCAGGCGGTCAGCAGGACGCGCTTGCCGGCTTTGCGCAGCGCCTCGATATGGGCGGCGGCGGCGTCGAAGACGTTCACGCCCTCCTGCGCCCGCTCGGCGGCGAAGCTGCGCCCTTGCCGCCCGCCCAGATCGACCGCGTCCGGCCCGTCCGCCGCGAACGGCGAAAAGCGGCGCAGGCCGGAAACCGCCAGACCGGACTCCCAGTTCGCTTCGGTCAAATACAGCGCCTCGGGCGCCAGCGCGCGATAGGCCGGCGCGGCCAGCGCCCCATCGCCCTTCGCCATCTCGGCGGCGTGCGCCCGCGCCTCATGATAGTCGCGGATCAGGGCCAGCCGGTCGGCCCAGGCCTCTTCGGCCTGATAATCCAGTGCGATAAGCGCATCTTCTCCGAAATAGGAGAAAGGCGTTTCGGTGCTCTCGTAGAACAGCGGCAGCCAGTGCTCCATGCCCTGGATGCGCGCGCCGGCGCTCACCGCCTCATAGACCGGATCGTCCATCCCCCGGCCCAGCGTTTCCAGATAGTTGCGCCGGAACGTTGAGATCGTGTCGGAGGTCAGCAGCGCCTCGCTGGCGGGCGACAGTTCCAGCCCCTCCAGCGCCCCCTCGGACCGCTGCGTCTCGGGATCGAAGGCGCGCAGGGCGTCCACTTCGTCGCCGAACATGTCCACCCGCACCGGCGCCTCGGCGCCCGGCGGGAACAGGTCCACCACCCCGCCCCGCACGGCGTAGTCGCCCCGCTCCATCACGGTGCCGGAGCGCGAATAGCCGTTCGCTTCCAGAAACGCCGTCAGCTCCCGCTGGTCCAGCCGCGCGCCGACCTTCGTCGCGAAACTCGCCGCCGCCATCACGCTGCGCGGCGGGGTGCGCTGGCCCACGGCGCTGACCGTGGCGATCACGATCAGCGGATCGCCGCCCCCGTCCTGCCGCCGCGCCAGCGCCGACAGGGTCGCGGCCCGCTGGGCGGCGACCTCCGGGCTCGGCGACACCCGGTCGTATGGCAGACAGTCCCAGGCCGGCAGGCGCTTCACCTCCAGCTCCGGCGCGAAGAAGGCGCAGGCCGCCGCGAACGCCGCGGCGCGGGAATCGTCGCGCGCCACGAACACGCTGACCCCGCCCCGCTGGCGCGCCGCGGCGCAGAACGCCATGGCGTCCACGCCCTCCGGCGCGCCGCCGACGGTCAGCGCGCCGTCCGCGCGCGCGATGCGTTCAACCGGATCGGCCATGCCTCAGTCCCGCGCTATGCCGCCATCGGCGACGAAGGCGCGCATCTGGTCCAGAACCCGCGTGCGATGCTCCGGCGGGGCCTCGGACCGGCCCAGCGCCCAGGAATAGATGTCCTGGTCCGGCGCGTTCAGCAGGTCCTCGAACTCGTCCAGCTCGGTCTCGGCCATCAGATGCAGGCGCGCACGCGCAAACCCGCCGATCAGCAGATCGGCTTCCTTGAATCCCCGGCGGCCGGCGCGATAGCCCAGCCGCTTGATGCGGTCCTGACGCGATTCCGAAGGCATGAGCGGGCGGATATAGGCGGGAAGACCGCCGCCGTCACGCCGCCGCTCTGCTATAGCGGCGCGATGACGCCCTTTCTCCGCATGCGCATGGACCTCGGCTCCGCCCCGCAGCGCCCAGCCTGGCCGGCGGGCTACGCCCCGCGCAAATTCGTCCTCTCGGACGCCGCGGCCCTGCACGCTCTGCTAGCGGAGGCCTATGAAGACGGCGGCGGCGCCATCGGCCCCCTGTCCGACTGGCGCCCCGCTTTACTCGGCGACGCCGAATTCGACCCTGCTTTGGCGTTCCTCGCGGAAGAGGAATCGACCGGCCGCATCGCCGGCGCCGCGCTATGCTGGACCCCCGGTTTCGTGAAAGATGTCGCGGTCGCCCGCACGGCGCGCCGGCGCGGCCTCGCCTCCGCCCTGATGCAGGCCGCCTTCGCCGCCTTCCGCGCCCGCGGCCTGTCCCATGTCGACCTGAAGGTTCGGCCGGACAACGCCTCCGCCATCGCCCTGTATCGCAGCCTCGGAATGTATGAGCCTCCGCCGGACGAACGCTGAAATCCCGACTTTCGCTTGGCGACTCGCCCCGTTCGCGATATTATCGAATTTCGATATTCATGCGGGAGCGCGCGATGCGCTGCGGATCTTCGTCCTGGAAAGCCTCTGGCTCCTGCGGAGCCCCATTCGGTCCGGACCCGTTCGGTTTCGGCCGCATCCACCGCTACGTTCACCACAACATCCATCAGGCCCATCGCGACATGCACCGCCAGATGCGGCGGGACCAGCGCGCGGCCCATCTGCGCCAGAAGCGGCGCTGGCGCGACATGAAGCGTCAGAGCGAATGCGGCCCCTGGTGGGTCTGGATGATCGGCCCGATGGCCTTCTTCGTCTTCCCGGTGATGTTCGGCGCCGGCTGGCGGCCGTCTTTGCCCAATCTCGACCTCGCCGGACTGGCCATGGCGCCCCTGCGGCCGATCTCCGCCGGCTTCGGCGACCTGCTGGGCGTCAGCCCCGCGGCGGCCGGCGCACTGCTGTTCGCCGCGCTGGTCATCAACGCGGGGGCCGCCGTGCTGGCCCTCGCCATCTCCCGCCGCCGCGCCTGAGCGCCTGAGCGAACAGCCCGGTCCCGGCCGGGCGTCCCGGTCTGCTAAGAAGGCGGGCGGAGGACCGAGTCAGCGTCGATGCGCCCCGAAATCCTGTTTCCCCTGTTCGCGGACCTGGAGACCCTGCCCGGTCTCGGCCCGAAAATGGCGCGGCTGGTCGCCCGCGCCACCGGCGGGACGCATGTCAAAGACGTCCTGTTCCACGCCCCGACCGGCCTGATCGACCGCAGCGCCCGCCCCGGCGTCGCCAACGCCGCCGACGGAACCGTCTGCACGTTCGAGGTCACGGTGGACCGGCATTTCCCGCCGGAGAAGGGCGGCCGCCGCCCCTATCGCGTGCGCACCAGCGACGAGACCGGCTTCCTCACCCTGGCCTGGTTCCACGCCCGCCCCGACTGGCTGCGCAAGCAGCTGCCGGAGGGCGAACGCCGCATCGTCTCGGGAAAGGTCGAGCGGTTCGGGGACGAGATCCAGATGCTCCACCCCGACCATATCCTGAAGCCCGAGGAGGCCGAGGAAATGCCGGCGGTGGAGCCGGTCTATCCCCTCACCGCCGAGCTTTCGCCGAAGACGATGCGCAAGGCCGTCACCGCCGCGCTGGAGCGCGCGCCGGACATGCCTGAATGGCTGGACCCAGCCCTGAAGGACCAGCGCAAATGGCCGGACTGGCGCGCGGCCGTCGGCGCGGTCCACGCGCCGGAACGGTCGCTGGACCTGGAGCCGTCGGCCAAGCCGCGCGAACGGCTGGCCTATGACGAATTGCTGGCGCACCAGCTCGCCCTGAGCCTGGCCCGGACCCAGCGCCGGGGCGCGGCGGGCCGCCCCCTGTCCGGCGACGGCGTCACAGTGCGCGCGGTCCTGTCCTCCGCCCCGTTCAAGCCGACAAAATCCCAGACCGAAGCCTTCGCGGCGATCGAGGCCGACATGGCCGAACCGGTGCGGATGATGCGGCTGCTGCACGGCGATGTCGGCGCCGGGAAGACGTTCGTGGCGGCGCTGGCCGCCGCCCGGGCGGCGGAGGCCGGGGTCCAGACCGCTGTCATGGCCCCCACCGAAATCCTGGCCCGCCAGCACGCCGGCGCCTTCGCCCGCTTTCTGGAGCCTGCCGGTCTTACCGTCGCTGTCCTGACCGGCCGCGACAAAGGCAAAAAGCGCGAGGCGATCCTGGAGCGGCTCGCGGGCGGGGAGATCGACGTCGTCTGCGGCACCCACGCGCTGTTTCAGGAGGGCGTGGAGTTTCAGGATCTGGGCCTGGTCGTGGTCGACGAACAGCACCGCTTCGGCGTGTCGGACCGCGCCCGGCTCGGCGCCAAGGGCGCGCGCCCGGACACGCTGGTCATGTCCGCCACGCCGATCCCGCGCACGCTGGCCCTGTCGGTCTATGGCGACCTCGACGTCTCCGAACTGCCGGACAAACCTGCCGGCCGCCGCCCCATCACCACCAGCGCCGCCCCGATGGAGCGGCTGGACGACGTGGTCGCCGCCGTGGAGCGCGCCTGCGCCAAGGGGGAGCGCGTCTACTGGGTCTGCCCGCTGGTCGAGGAATCCGAACTCAGCGACCTGACCGCCGCCGAAGACCGCCAGCGCGACCTGAAGGCGCGCACAAAACTCGCCGTCGGCCTGGTCCACGGCCGGATGAAGCCCGCCGAGAAGGAGGCCGCGGCCGAGGCGTTCCGGGCCGGCGAAATCCAGGTCCTGGTCGCCACCACGGTGATCGAGGTCGGCGTCGATTCCCCCGACGCCACGGTGATGATCATCGAACACGCAGAGCGGTTCGGCCTCGCCCAGCTGCACCAGCTGCGCGGCCGCGTGGGCCGCGGCGACAAGCAATCCTCCTGCCTGCTGCTCTATCAGGGGCCGCTCGGCGAAACCGCCCGCGCCCGGCTCGACATCCTGCGCGAGACCGAGGACGGGTTCAGGATCGCGGAGGAGGATTTGCGTCTGCGCGGCTCGGGCGACCTGCTCGGCCTGAAACAGACCGGCTTCCCCTGCTTCCGCTTCGCCGACCTGTCGCGCCAGGCCGACCTCTTGCGCGTGGCCGCCGACGACGCGCGCCTGATCGTGGAGCGCACGCCACAGCTGGACGGCGCGCGCGGACAGGCGCTGCGCGCGCTGCTCTATCTGCATGAACGGGACGAAGGCGTGCGCCTTCTGCGCGGCGGCTAGTAATCGCCCTCGCGCGCCTCCGGCGGCGGCGGCGGAACCGGCGACGGGTCGGGCATCTCCTCGCCCGGCGCGACCAGCCCCGCCGAAACGATCATCTTCGCCCCGTCCTCGACGCTCATTTTCAGCGTCTTCATCCGGTCGCGATGCTCATAGATCAGGAAGCCGCTGGTCGGGTTCGGCGTCGTCGGCACGAACACGCCGACGAAGCCCGGCCCGAGCGCCGCGGCCACCTCGCCCACGGCCGCCCGCGTGACGAAGCCCAGAACCCAGGTCCCGTCACGAGGATACTGAACCAGCACGACCTCCCGGAAGGACTGCTCCCGCTGCAGCATGAAGGTGGTGATCAGCTGCTTCACCGCCTTGTAGATATTCCGGATCAGCGGCACCCGCTCGACCAGACGATCGGCCCAGGCCAGCGCCGCGCGCCCGGCATAGTTCGCCGCGAAGGCGCCCAGCGCCGTCAGGAACATCACCGCGAACACCAGGCCAAGGCCCGGCACCGCGAAGGGCAGATAGGTCTCGGGGTTATAGATCGGCGGGATGATCGGTTTCACGACCCGGTCGACGAATCCGACCACGGCCAGCACAAGCCACAGCGTCACCGCGATGGGCATCACCACCACGACGCCGGTCAGGAAATTGTTGCGCAGGCCGCGCATCAGATCCATGCGCGTGGAGGTCTTGTCCTCCGGGGGCGGCTCGAAAACCACGGCGCTCCTTCCACTCGTGCGCCCCGTTGATACCCCGCCCGTCCCCCGGCGCAAAGCAAACGCCGCCGTTCACTGCCTTGATGCGGTCATTTGGCGGTGGTCATCTGTGCCCGATGTCCGGCCTGCTCGCCTTTCCCCGCCGCCACTGGCGCCTTCTGACCGCGCTGGCGTCGCTGATTCTGGTCGCCGCCGTGGTGATTCTGGCGGTCGCCCAGCGGGATAATGTCTTCGGCACGCTGAACGACCCCGGCACCCCCTTCCAGATCTGGGAGCCGCCGGACACGCCGGATTACGCCCTGCCCGAATCCTGGGCGCTGCTGCCCGGCCTGACGGAGACCGACCGCGTCGCGGTCTTCTTCGTCCACCCCACCACCTATTCCGGCGGCGGCAACTGGAACGCGCCGATCGACAAGGCGCTGTCCCGCCGCTCGCTGGACCGGGTGATGCTGCCGAACTACGCCCTGCCCTTCTCCTCCGCCGGGCCGGTCTTCGCGCCGCGCTACCGCCAGGCCTCGCTCTATTCCCTGCTGACCAACCGCGACGACGCGCGCCGCGCGCGCAGCTTCGCCTATGCCGACGTCGCGCGCGCCTTCGCCGCGTTTCTGGAGCGGATCGGGCCGGACCGCGCCTTCATCCTGGCCGGCGTCGGCCAGGGCGGCCTGCACGCGCTCGGCCTGCTTCAGGACTCCGTGGCGCCGGACGAAGAGCTCCGCGACCGCATGGTCGCCGCCTATGTCATCGAATACCCGCTGCCCGCGGACCTGTATCAGACCGTGCTGTCGCCCCTGCGCCCCTGCCGGCGGGAGGCGGATTTCCGCTGCGTCGTCGCCTGGTCCTCCGCCAAGGCCGACGACACGCGCCGCATCTCCTATCTGACGGAGGAGCTGATGGTCTGGGGCCCGGCCGGCGCGATGACGCCGCTGCCCGGCCGGCCGCTGCAATGCCTGAACCCGCTCCTGTGGAACTCCACCGAGGATTTCGCCCCCGCCCGGCTCAATCGCGGCGCCGTCGCGGCGGAGGGGATGGAGCCCGGCGTCACCCCCAGCCCTGCCCCCGGCCAGACCAGCGCCCAGTGTCAGGACGGCCTGCTGCTGATCGAGGAGGCGCGTTCCCGCCGCTTCCGCCGCCCCGTCGCCCTGGCCGAGCGCTACCGCGTCGCGCCCTACAATCTCTTCTACGAGGACATCCGCGCCAACGCCGCTGCGCGGACGACAGCCGCCATCGCGCGCATGGATGACGAGGCGCGCTACGCCGACCCGATCGAGGAAGAAGTCGTCATCGACGCCGCCCCGATCCACCGCGTGCCCGACTAGATTCCGCCCCGGCGCGTATGAAAAGACCGCCCTCCCGGGGCGGTGTGGAACGCCTCTTCGCCGGTTTCGGGGCGCAATTTAGAAAAAGCGCATCCATGGCCATCCCTGACGCCGGCACGGCTAAATGCTTCCACTTGCAGGGAGTCCCGCCGCGATAGGCCGAAACGCCTAGCGATAATTAAGTCGTTCCGGGCCCGGATTCGCCAATCCGCGAAACACTTTTGTAAGCCGTTTCGGGCAGGTTGCCGGCCTCGGGGAGAGGTATTCATGCGGGACGACGCGGCTGATCTGCAGCGTATCGTGGACCACGCGCCTGTGGGCCTGTTTGCGGCTGGCCGCGACGGGTCGCTGCAGTCCGCGAACGGCTTCTTTGCGCGCATGCTCGGCTACGCCTCTCCTGAGCAGGCGCTGGCCGCCGTGGGCGACCTCAGCGACATTTTCGCCGACGGCAATCGCTGCGACGCGCTACTGGCTGACGCCGAGCGCGGCGAGCATGGCGACGGCGCAGTGCACAAGCTGGTCCGCAAGGACGGCGGAGAGATTTACGTCACGATTTTCTGCAGCCGGTCCGAAGGCGGCGCCGGTCCGCGCTATTTCGGCGCGGTGCATGAGGCCGTGGCAGCCGCCGACCCCGCGCCCGACCGCCAGCGCGACCTGTTCGCCAGCCTCCCCGTCGCCATCTACCGCATCGGTCCGGACGGCCGCGCCCTCAGCGGCAACGCCGCCTTCCTGAATCTGTTCGGCTTCGACGACGAAGCGGCCATGCGCGAAGGCTTCCGCGCCGAGGGCGTGTACGCCGACCCGGAACAGCACGCGCGCCTCCGCCGCGATCTGGAAATCTATAGCCGGGTCGAGGGCTTCATCTCCCAGGTCCTGGGCGTCGAGGGCAAACGCTGGATCAGCGAGACCGCGCGCACCGTTCGCGACGCCGATGGCGAGATCGCCTATTTCGAGGGCGTGATGGAGGACGTCACAGCCCGCAAGGAGGCCGAGGCCCTGCGCCGCGTCGCCGAACAGGCCGAGCGCGCCAACCGCATCAAATCCGAATTCCTCGCCTCGATGAGCCACGAGCTGCGCACGCCGCTGAACGGCGTCATCGGCGCCGCCCACGTGCTGAAGCGCTCGGTGGCCGAGGACAAGGAGCGCCAGCTCGCCGACCTGATCGTCACCTCCGGCGAAGGCCTGCTCGCGATCCTGAACGACATTCTGGACCTGGCGAAAGTCGAGGCCGGCCGGCTGGAGCTGGAAATCGACTCCTTCGACATCCACCGCATGGTGGAGGAAGCGGTGTCGCACTGGCGCCCGCTGACCATGGAAAAGAAGCTTCGCCTGAACGTGGAGATCGCCGACAGCGTCCCGGCCGTCCTGCGCGGCGACGGCCGCCGGATCCGCCAGATCCTCGGCAATTTCATGTCGAACGCGCTGAAATTCACCGAAAAGGGCGACATAACCGTGGCCTTCACCGCCCGGCCCGACGGCGCCTGCACGCGCCTGCGCTTCGAGGTCCGCGACAGCGGCAAGGGCGTGCCCGCCGACGCGCGCGCGCGCATTTTCGACAAATTCTTCCAGCTGAAAGACACCTCCCGCGGCAAGGGCGGCACGGGTCTGGGGCTGGCGATCTGCAAGGAGTTCGCCTCGCTGATGGGCGGCGAGGTCGGCTGCGACGCCGCCCCCGAGGGCGGCGCCTGCTTCTGGTTCTCCGCCCCGCTGCACCTCCCCGAACAGGACCTGCAGGAACAGGACGCCGACGTGGCCGAGGTCTCCACGCTCAGCGGCCTGCGCATCATGGCGGCCGAGGACAACGCGATTAACCGCCGCGTCCTGTCCGCCCTGCTGGAGAATTTCGACTGCACGCCGGTCTTCGCCGAAAACGGCCGCCAGGCGCTCGACACGCTGCTGTCCCAGCATTTCGACGTCGTGCTGATGGACATCCAGATGCCGGAAATGGACGGGATCGAGGTCGTGAAGCGCCTGCGCGCGCATGAGGAGGCCACAGGCGCGGTGCGCGTCCCGGTCGTCGCCCTCACCGCGAACGCCATGGAAGGCGACCGCGAATCCTATCTGGAAGCCGGCATGGACGACTTCGTCGCCAAGCCGATCGACCCGGTCCTGCTGCTGCAGACCATCGTCGGCGTTTCGTCCAGCGTCACCGCCGCGGCCGCCGACGCGGCCTGAGTCGCGCAACCGCTCTAATCCGCACAGCCGCGCTGGGCGGTTGAACCGCGCGCCGTCACTCCCTACGTAGGGCTTTCACCAAAACGAAAGCAACGAAGGAGCCGGCGTGCGCCAATACCGCCCCGCAAGACCCCGCCTTGATATCAACGCCATCGGCGCAGCCGGCGAGATTCTCGCCATTGTGGCGCCCGGCTTCCGCGCGGGCGATCTGCACGCCGCGACGGGCAAAGCCCAGCAGGATGGATACGCCGTGCGCATCGCCAGCACGGCCGACAGCCTGGTCGAGGGCGAGGGGGACAAGGGCGACACGCTGAGCTTCGTCGTCGACGCCAAGCCCGCCGACTCCGATCCGGCCGAATTCGCCGGCCTCGTCATTCCCGGCGGCGACCGCCATATCGATACGCTGGCCGCCGACGCCGGCGTGGAGCGTCTGGTCCGCAGCTTCGTCGAATCCGGAAAGCCGGTGCTCGGCTGGCGCGAAGGCGCCCAGCTCCTGGCCAGCTTCTCCCCCGCGCCCGACACGGTGCGCAACGCGGACGTGGCGATGGCCCTCAATGGCGAGGTCTATCCGACCGAGAGCGAGGAAGGCCGCGACGACGCCGCCATCCTGTTCCGCCAGGCGCTGGAGCTGAAACCCGAAAAGGTCGCCTGACCTTCGGGCTCCCGATTACGGCGCTTCGTCCAACCGGGCGCCGACAGCCTCTATCGCCGCCTTCGTGATCGACTGGCGAGTCTTGAAGAAATCCGCCCAGGGATCGGCCTTCAGCGCCGACAGCCTGCGGCGGATATTTTCGATTGTGTAGGCGCCGCCGCCCTCCAGCCCGTCCAGCTCGTCCCAGCGCAGCGGCGTCGCGATCGTCGCCCCGGCCCGCGCGCGCGTGGAATACGGGGCGACGGCGGTGTTCATCCGGTCATTGCGCAGATAGTCGACAAAGATGCGCCCGACGCGCTTCTTCTTCGCCATCGTCGCGACATAGCGGGCGCTGTCGGTCTCGGCCAGGCGCTCGGCCACCGCGCGGGCGAAGGCTTTGACCTCCGGCCATTCGCGCCGCCGCGTCAGCGGCGCCACCACGTGCAGGCCCTTGCCGCCCGTGGTCTTCAGGAAGGTCTGCAGCCCGACCGCCTCCAGAACGCCCTTCACGTCCCGCGCGGCCTGTTTCACCGCCGCGAAGTCCAGCCCCTCGTCCGGGTCCAGGTCGAAAATCATCATGTCGGGCTTTTCGAAATCGTCGGTGCGCGCGCCCCAGGGGTGCAGCTCCAGCGCGCCGATCTGCACCGCGGCCACCAGCGCCGCCTTCGTGCCGACCAGCAGATAGTCGCCCTCGCCTTCGCGCTCCGGCACCGTCACCGTGCCCAGCTCCGCCGGCGTGCCCTTGTGCGCATGGCGCTGGAAGAAGCATTGCTTCGCCCGCCCCTGCGGACAGCGCACGATGCTCACCGGCCGGTCCTTCAGGAAGGGCAGGATGCGGTCCGCGACCTCCAGATAATACTCGGCCAGTTCGCGCTTGGTGACGCCCTGGTCGGGATACAGCACCCGCTCGGGATGGGTCAGGCGCACGCCGCCGACGCGGATTTCGCCGTCTTTTCCGGTCTCGCCGGCCGATGCCTCTTCCGATGCCGTCTTTGCGGATTTGTCCGGGTCGTCCTTCGGCGTCTCCTTCACGATCGACCTCGCTGACTTGTCCTCGCGCCGCGCGATGAAGGACGGATGGCGCAGCCGCCCCTCCTTCGTCCATTCCAGAAACTCAACCTCGACGACCTGTTCCGGCTTCGCGAACACCGCGCCCCGCGCGTCCGCTTTCGGGATTTCGGAATAAGGGTTCTTCGCCTTCGCCGCGTCCAGCCGCTTTTTCCACTCCCGCGTCTGCGCCTGGGTAAAGCCGGTCCCGACCTTGCCGGCATAGACAAAGTCCTCGCCCTCCCAGACGCCCAGCAGCAGCGACGCGATCCCCCGCCCGTCCTTCTCGGACGGCGAATAACCGCCGACCACGAATTCCTGCCGCCGCACGCATTTGGTCTTCACCCAGGACGTGCTGCGCTTGTTCACATATTTCGCGTTGGCCTTCTTGGAGATGATCCCCTCCAGCCCGGCCTTGCACGCCTGCTGATAGAATGCCGACCCCTTGCCGGCGACATGGTCGCTATAGCGGACATGGCCCAGCACCGGCTCCTTGCCGAACAGGCCGCGCAGCACCTCTTTCCGCTCGGTCAGCGGCTTCTTCGTCAGATCGGCGCCGTCCAGCTTCAACAGGTCGAACGCGAACAGGGTCAGCCGCTCCTTCGCCCCCTCGCGCATCGCGTTCTGCAGGCGCTTGAAATCCGTCTTGCCGGCGTCGTCCAGCACGCAGACCTCGCCGTCGATCAGCGCCGAGTCCGCGTCCAGCTGGTCCAGGTCCGGCGCAATGGCCGCGAACTTCTCCGTCCAGTCATTGCCGTTGCGCGTATAGATTTTGGTCGCGCCCTTCCCGATCGCGCAGATCACGCGATAGCCGTCGAACTTGATCTCGTGCAGCCAGTCGCCGCCCTCCGGCGCTTCGTCGACCAGCGTGGCCAGCTGCGGCTTCATGAAGGCCGGGCGCGCCTTGGTCCGCTTGCGCGGGGCGGCGGACTTCATCGCCTTCACATTCTCCTTCACGCTCTTGTTCGAATGCCAGACGGCCGACGCGCCCTCGGCGATCTCGTCCATCGACCGCCCGCTCGTCACGCTGGTGTCGAATTCTTTCACCGGCTGTGCGCCGTCGCTGGCCGCCTCGTCGCCATGCTTGATCAGCAGCCAGTTCTCCCGCCCGCGCTCCACATTCATGCGCACCAGCGCCCAGGAGCCCTGCAGGCGTTCGCCCTTCAGCGTGAATTTCAGCTCGCCCTTGTCCAGCCCCGCGTCGACATCGCCCTCCGGCTCCCATTCGCCGCGGTCCCACAGCATCACCGTGCCGCCGCCATATTCGCCCTTGGGGATCGTGCCCTCGAAATCGCCATAGGCGACGGGGTGATCCTCGGTCCGCACCGCCAGCCGCTTGTCCGACGGGTCCAGGGACGGCCCCTTCGGCACCGACCAGGACAGCAGCACCCCGGCGTGCTCCAGCCGGAAATCGTAATGCAGGCGGGACGCCGCGTGCTTCTGGATCAGATAGGACCGCCCAGCCTTTTTCGGCCGCCCGCCTCTGGGCTCGGCCGTCTTTTTGAAGTCGCGCTTCTCGTTATAGGCGGTGCGCGGGCGGTGCTTCGTCCTGGCGGCCATGGCTTACGCTCTCTTGCGGGCCGCCTTTTTCGCCGGCGCCTTTTTCGCGGATTTCTTCGCCGGCTTCTTGGCGGACTTCTTCGCGGCCGCCTTGCCCGCGACGCTCTTCTTCAGCGCGTCCATCAGGTCGATCACATTGCCGCCGCCGGTCTCCTCGCCCTCGTCGATATCCTCCACCGACTTGCCCTTGCGCTTGGCCTCGATCAGCTCCTGCAGCGCCTCGGTATAGCGGTCGTGGAATTCCTCCGGATGAAACGGCCCGGTCTTGCGCTCGATCAGCTCGGTGGCCAGCGACAGGGCGTCCTTGTCCGGCTTGGCGTCGATGTCGTCGAAATAGGATTCGGCGTCCCGCACCTCGCGCGCAAAGCGCAGCGTCTCCAGCAGCAGGCCGGACCCGCACGGGCGGATGGAGGCCAGCCGGTCCTTGCCGCGCATCGCCACCTGCCCGATCCCGATCATCTTGGTCTTGCGCAGCGCCTCGCGGATCACCGCATAGGCCTCCTCCGCGATGTCGCCGTCGGGCACCAGGTAATAAGGGCTGTCGTAATAGAGCGGGCTTATCGCGTCGTGCTCGACGAACTGGACCATCTCGATCGTCTTCTTGGACTCGACCTTCAGATCGTCCAGCTCCTCCTCGGACAGCAGGACGTATTTGTTCTTCTCGATCTCGAAGCCCTTGATGATCTCGTCCCGGTCCACCGGGCCGATGCCGGGCGCCACCTTCTGATAGCGGATGCGCTTGCCGGACGGTTCGTGGATCTGGTGGAGCGAGATGGTCGCGGCCGGCGAGGTGGCGTTGTACAGCCGCACCGGAACGCTGACGAGCGACAGGCGCAAATGGCCTTGCCATGTGGGTCTGGGCGCCATGGGGTTCTTGATCGTCTGCCTGTCCGGCAAAGCGCCGGAATTCAACGGCATCAACGCGGGGTGCGGATCGCCGGTTCCGGCCGCCGAAACGGCCGGGACGGTCGCCCGTCCCGGCCGCCGTTGAGCGCAGCGGTTTCAGGTCAAGTTTTGGGCGGCCAAGACCCGTCGCCGCCGAGCGCGCTCAAGCGAACAGGCGCCGCCCGCGCCCGACCTGTATTGATTTAGAATAATGTTTTTGGCGCTTAATTAAACGGGGCAGACGCCGATTTTGGCCTCTGTCACTGTTTTTTTTGGAACCCCTTCCCGTCCCCGGTCCTTGTGGCCCTTGGGGCGCGCTCCTAAAAGCGCAGGGACGGTATCGCGGGGAGGTCCATGACCGAAGAATCGAACGAACTCAGCACCTTGGTCGCGGTCCTCCGCGCCGATTACGACGCCATTCTGGACGAATGGCTGGCGGCGCAGTCCGACGAAGGCGTCCGCCGCACCGAATTGTTCAGCGAGCGCGAGATCCGCGACCAGAGCCGTTCGGTCCTGTCGGCGATCCAGGACGCCCTGACCGGTAACGGCGAGTTCCGCCTCGAAAGCGAGGACTGGGAGCCCGTAAAGGACCTCCTGAAGACGATCAGCCAGGAGCGCGTCGACCGCGGCGGCACGATCGAGGAAAGCACCCGCTTCATCCTCACGCTCAAACAGCCGATGTTCGAGCATCTGAAGCGGCACTTCCGCAGCCGGATCGAGGATCTGCTGGACGAGATCTGGCTGTCCAGCCGCATCATCGACCAGCTCGGCATGTACACGATGCGCGTCTTCCTGGAGGAGCGCGACGCCGTCATCCGCCGCCAGCAGGCGGAGATGATGGACCTCTCCACCCCCGTGGTTCAGGTCTGGGACGGCATCGTCGCCCTGCCCCTGATCGGCACGCTGGATTCCGAGCGCGCCCAGATGGTGATGGAAAACGTGCTGGAGGCGATTGTGGAGCGCGAAGCCCTGATCGCCATCATCGACATCACCGGCGTGCCGGCGGTCGACACGCTGGTCGCCCAGCATTTGATCAAGACCGCCGCCGCGATCCGCCTGATGGGCGCCGAATGCGTGATCTCGGGCATCAGCCCGCGCATCGCGCAGACCATCGTCCATCTGGGCGTGGACATGCCTGAGGTCGTCACCCGCGGCTCGCTGGAAAGCGCCCTTCAATACGCCTTCCAGACGATCGGCCTGACGGTCCGCGGGAAATGAGCAGGCACGGCGCCGATCGCGGAGCGCCCATCCTGGCGCTCGGGCGCAATCTGGTTGTCTCCATTCGCGACGATCTGGACGACCAGGCGATTGTCGAACTGCAGGACCGCCTGACCGAGGAAATCTCCCGCCGCCGGGCGGAGGGCGTGATCATCGACGTCTCGCGGCTGGACGTGGTGGACACGTTCGCCGGCCGCATGATCGGCGCGCTGGCCAAGATGTCCCGCATTCTGGACGCGCGCACCGTCGTCGTCGGCGTCCGTCCGGCCGTCGCCATGACGCTGGTGGAGCTGGGCATGACGCTGGGAGAGGTGGAGACCGCGCTCAATCTCGACCGGGCGCTGGAAATTCTCGCCGGTTCGAAATCCAGGTGAGATGCCCCCTGCTCCGGCCAAGCGTATCCGTCTGGCGTCCACGTCCGACATCGTGAATGCACGGCGCGCCGCGCAGGCGATGCTGGAGGCCGCAGGCATGCGCCAGATCCGGATCACCCGCTTCTCCACCGCGATCAGCGAGATCGCGCGAAACACCGTCACCCATGGCGGCGGCGGCATGATGGAGCTGGCGCATGAAGCGTTCGACGGCCGCCGCTGGCTGACCGCGACCTTCACCGATTCCGGAGCCGGAATTGCGGATATCGAACAGGCGATGAGCGACGGATTCAGCACCGCGAAAAGTCTCGGGCTGGGGCTCGGCGGAGCAAAACGCCTCGCGGACGCGTTTGAGATCGAAAGCACACCCCAGGGAACCACGGTCAAACTCGCGTGCCGCCTTACCTGATAGACATCCCCATGACCGACCGCAGCCAGGTCGGCTTCGCCCGGCGCCAGGCCGAGCGGATCGCCGTCGAGTCCGGCCTGTCGGACGACGACGCCGCCCGCGCGGCCCTGATCACCGTGGAGGCGGCGACCAATATCATCCGCCATGGCCAGGCCGGGTCGATCCTGCTCAATCCCGCCCCGCCCGGCGCCGCGCCCGCCGTGCTCATCGTGGCGGCCGACACCGGCCCCGGCATCGCCGATCTGGAAACCGCCCTGGCCGACGGCCATTCCAGCGCCGGCGGCATGGGCGGAGGCCTGGGCGCCATCCGCCGCATGTCCGACTGGCTGGACATCTATACCCGCCCCGGCCGCGGCGCGGTCGTCGCCGCCATCGTCGGCGAAGGCGCATCGGACTCGCTCGCCCGGGCCTGCGGCATGCTGGCGCCGATGCCCGGCCTGACCGTCTGCGGCGACGGCTGGGACGTGCGGCGTCAGGACGGCGCGCTCTGGGCGCTGATGTGCGACGGGCTCGGCCACGGCGAAAAGGCGGCGGTCTCCACGGAGGCCGCCATCGAGGCCTTCCAGCGCGACTCCCTGTCCAGCATGACCGACCTCATCGGCCGGCTCGATGCGGCGCTGCGCCGCCATCGCGGCGCCGCCGCCCTTGTCGCGCGCCTGTCGCCGGACGAGGCGAAAATCCAGGCGGCCGGCGTCGGCAACATCACCGGCGCGATCGTCGATCCGGACGGCCGCGTTCAGCGTCTGGTCAGCCAGGGCGGCGTGATCGGGGGGGAGGCGCGCGCGCCCTCGCCTCTGGACTATGATTGGGGCGAGGAGTCCGTACTTGTCATGGCGACCGACGGCCTGCGCACCGTGCACGATTTCGCCGCCTGGCCGGGCCTGTTCCGGCACGGGCCGCTGACCATCGCCGCCACCATCTATCGCGACCTGGCGCGCGGCAGCGACGATACGGGGCTGCTGGCCGTCAAGGCGAGGGCCGCGTGAAAATCCCCATATCCCGCCTCCGGGTCGCGGACGATCAGGATCTCGTCCGCGTCCGGCGCCATGCGCGCCTGATCGCGGAGGCGGCGGGCCTGCCGATCCAGGACCAGACCCGCCTCATCACCGCGCTCAGCGAGATCGCGCGCAATGCGGTCCAGCACGCCGGCGGCGGCGCGGTGGACTTCATGCTGCGCGGCGGCGAAGCCGACACGATGCTGGAGGCGCGCGTCTATGACGAAGGCCCCGGCATCGCCGACGTCCAGCGCGTGATGAGCGAACGGTTCGCGGACCGCGGCGCAAAGGGGCTGGGCGTCGCCGGTTCCCGCCGCCTGGTCCAGCGTTTCGAGATCGAGACCGGCGACAACGGCTCCAACATCACGCTCGGCATGCGCATCCCGCCGGGCGAGCGCCGCCGCATCCAGACCATCGCGCAGGAGGCCGCGGACGCCCTCGCCGAGGCCGCCTCCGAGGACCCGCATGAGGAGCTGGTGCGCCAGAACCGCGCCCTCGCCGAAAGCCTGGCGGAGAAGGACTTCCTGATCCGGGAAATCCATCACCGCGTGAAGAACAATTTCCAGCTGATCTCCAGCCTCGCCCGGCTCCAGGCCCGCCGCGCCGAGGGGGTGGAGGCCAAATCCCTGCTGGAGTCGCTCGCGGTGCGCATCCGCGCGCTCGGCCTGGCGCACGAACAGCTCTACCAGTTCGACGACCTGTCCCGCGTCAATCTGCAGGCCTTCGTCAACCAGCTCTGCACCAGCCTGGAGTCCGCCTTCGTCACCCCGGGCCAGGAGGTCCATATCCACTGCCAGGTGCGCGACGACCTCGTGCTCAATCAGGACGAGGCGATGGATGTCGGCGTCATCCTGAACGAGCTGGTGACCAACGCCATCAAGCACGGCTTTCCCGGTGACCGTTCCGGCGACGTCACCATCGCCAGCGAGATGACGGACGATGAGCTGATCCTGATGGTCAGCGATAACGGCGTCGGCAATCCCGACTTCTCGAAACTGGCGCTGGATTCGGAATCGCTCGGCATGCGCCTGCTGAACAGCTCGGTCCGCAAACTGAATGGGGAGGTCGAATTCCTGGACCCCGAACAGGGCGCCGCGGTGCGCATCACCCTGCCCCGCGCCCGCGGCAAGAGCCGCGCCTTCCAGGCCGTGATCTAGCCTTCCCTGCCGGCCAGCCAGCGCCGGATCGCCCATCCCGCCGCGCCCTTGTACATCGCCTGCGCCGCCTCTTCCGGCGCCATCCAGACCAGTTCGTGGTCCGGCTCCTCCACCGCGCCGGCCGGCCCGGTCTCGCACGCTTCGAAAAAGACGCAGAGATTGTTCACCGGCCCGGACGTGTGGTTCTGGACGAGCTGGTTAGCGCGCGCGAATTCGGCGCCGGCCTCCACGCTCAGCCCCGTTTCCTCCCGGAACTCACGCGCCATCGCCTCGGCCTCGCTCTCGCCGGGGTCCAGCGCCCCGCCGGGCAGGTCGTGATCGTGCGACCCGTCCTCGCGCGTGATGCGCGCCACGGCGATCCGGCCGTCGTCCCGCACCAGCACGCCGAACGCGCTCGGCCGGTCGCGATAGACCGTGCCGGGGATCGCCTCGCCGAACTGCGGAACGCCGCTCATGCCGGGCTAACGCACAGATCCGCCATGCGCTCCGCCTACACCTCTCCGATGAAAGAAATTATCCGCGCGCGCGCAGCGCGCCGATTTCCTTGGCGTAGTCCCGGGCCGAGACCGCATCCAGCACGATCTTCACCGCATCGCGCACGTCCTGCGCGGTGACCGACCGGGCCGCCGGAGAGGCCGTAGCGGCCTTCTCTGCCGCCTCGCAGCAGGCGGCGAGTCCAAACGCCCCGATGCCGCGCGCCGACCCCTTCAGGGAATGCGCGGCGGAGGTCCAGTCCTCCATCTCGGCGTCGTGGGTCAGAAGGCGCAGCCACATTTCGGTCTGCTGGCGGAACAGGTCGAAGACCTCGGCCTCCAGCTCCACATCGCCGCCCGTATAGGCGGCCAGATGGTCGAAATCGATTGGCTGTTCCATCGCGGAAAGACTGTCCTTCGCGCCGGGTTGCGCCCCGGTTAACGCGCGCCCCGCACACCGGCTGGAACCTGAAGCTGCAATTCATCGGCGCTTCATAGCGTTTCTGGGAGTTTAACCATCAGAGGGACGCTGAGCGACTCGAACGAGGTCAATCATGCGTTGGAAAACAAAACTGATAACGGCGGCTGCGGCGGCGTGCGCCTTGGCCGCGCTCGGCGCCGGCCCGGCCAGCGCCCAGGTCAATTTCTCCCTGAATCTGGGGACTTATGGCGGGCCGTTCAGAGCCCCTGCGAACTGCTACTGGACCCGGTTCGACCGCGGCCCGGTCGATGTGGTCCAGCAGGTCTGCCGCGACCGCTATGGCAGAACCTATGTCGTCCCCGGCTCCCGCTACACGCTGGTCGACCGGAACCGCCACCAGTGGCGGCGCTGGAACGATTACGATTATCGGGACTGGAACCGGTACAGCCGCAACGACTGGCGCAACCGCCGCTGGGTCGATCGCGGACGTGACCGGGACTGGGACCGCGACCGGGGGCGTGACCGCCGGGACTGGGATCGCGGCCGGGACCGTGACCGGCGCGACCGCGACTGGCGCCGGTAATCCCGGCGCCCGTGCAAAAGACGATGCGTGACATGGCGCGCGGCGGCCCGGAACGGCCGCCGCGCTGCTATCGTAACGCTTCATTCATGCTGGCTTCAGCCGCCGCGCGCTTTGATGCGATGAAAGACAAATCCCCGAATCGGGAGGATGCGTGATGAAAACCCTTCTTGGCGTCACCGCCGCCGCCGCGGCCCTCGGCCTTGCCGGCGCGGCGGCCCCCGCCGCCGCCGAAAGCAGCGTCAGCTTCGGCCTGACCGTCGGCAATGGCGGCTATTACAGCGCCCCGCGCTACGGCTATTACGGCTCGCGCTATTCGCGCGGCTGGCCGTCCCGCTATGACCGCTCGTTCCGGCGCTCCTGCGCCTACGACCCGTGGTGCTCGCCCGGCTATTACGGCTATCGCAGCCGCTATTACGCCCCGGCCCCGGTCTACGCCCCGCCGCCGGTCGTGGTCTACGAAACGCATGAGCGGTACGACCCGATGCCCCGCTGGCGCTCCGTCGCCCCGCAGGACGGCTATTATGGCCCGCGCGGCGACTATCGCGACTATGACCGCAACGCCGGCCAGGACATCTACCGGGAGCCGTATCGGGCCCAGAGCTATCAGACCCAGACCTATCAGACCCAGGCGTACGCGTCCGGCGGCGCCCCGACCCAGGGCGGCGCGGTGCGCTTCGACCTCGCCCAGCAGGGCTACACGGCGGCGGATCTGGGCGGCGGCTACACCGCCCCGTCCTACGACCCCTACGCCAACTCCAGCTATGACCCCTACGCCTCGGGCTACAGCACGGGCGGCGCGGTGCGCTACGACCAGCTCGGCGGCCAGTACGGCAATGACGGCGCGGCGGACTCCTATATCCGCGGCGGCGGGCAGGACGCCGACGACCTGCTCCTCGGCGGGCCGCAATAGTCTCTGGCAGGCGGCGATCCCGATCGCCGCTCGCGCGTTGGTCCCGGCAGGGTGAAGCAACCATGCCGGGGACCAATGCCGCCGATCATCTATGACGGGTCCGACCTGCTTGTGAAAATGCTGGTCAGCGCGCCCTTTCTCTACGCTGCCGTCATCCTGTTCATCCGCATCGCGGGCAAACGCTCGACCTCACAGATGAATAATTTCGACTGGATCGTCACCGTCGCCATGGGCTCGCTCGTGGGCTCCGGCCTGATCCTGAAGGACGTCCAGCTGGCCGAGGCGCTGACGGCGATCTTCGCCCTCATGGCGCTGCAATATCTCGCCACTTGGCTCGCCATGCGCAGCCCCGCGATGGAACGCGCGATCAAGGCCGAGCCCCGGCTGCTGGTCCGCGACGGCCGATTCCTGAAGGACGCCATGCGCAAGGAGCGCGTGACCGAGGCGGAGATCCTGGCCGCCCTGCGCGAGAACGGCGTGCGCAGCCTGGACGCGGTCCGCTTCGTCATTCTGGAAAGCGACGCCCGCTTCAGCGTCATCTCGGACCGCGAGCAGGAACAGGCGCCCGGCTCCGCCCTGACCGACGTGCCCGGAATTTCCGCGCCGGACGCGCCGCGCTGAACCGGCCTGCTGCCGCGCGCCTGTTGCGCCGCGGCCGGTTCTCCCCTATCTGCGTCCGCCGGCGCGCCCATAGCTCAGGTGGTAGAGCAGCTGACTCTTAATCAGCGGGTCCAAGGTTCGAGTCCTTGTGGGCGCACCAATGTCCTAAAGAACGAACGGCGCCAGCACGAAGCCCAGCAGGCTTAGCGCCAGCGCGGGCCAGCGCATCGGCCCCATCGCGCGCCACGCGCGGCCAAGCGCGAAGCGCCAGCCCGGCGCGCGCCGCTCGCTCTTGGCGATACGCAGCGCATAGATCGCGACCCCCGTCATGGCGAGGCCCGTCAGGACTGCGCCGAAGACGAACCAGATCGTGCGCGTCCAGTAGCCGCCGAACGTGCCGAAATGCAGCGGGTCCGCCGCCTCCCCGATGCGCTGGTGAACGCCCAGCGTGCGGGGGTCCAGCGCGAACAGGACCTCCCCCGTGCCAGCGTCGATCCACACCGAACTGGCCCGCTCGCGCACCAGCGCCGCGCGCCCGCTATGGCCCTGCAGCTGGAACGCCGGCCGCCCGGGAACCGCGCCGATCACCCGGTCGATCCTCAGCGTCGGGACCTCGGCCAGCGCCGCCGCGGCCCCGGCGTCGAGCGCGGCCACCGTGTCGAACGCCGCGAATTCCTCTTCGCTCACCGGCTCCAGCGTCGGGCGCGGCGCGGGCGGGGCGTTGCCGCCGAAATTCTCGATTAGGTACCAGAGGCCCGTGACGGCGATCACCACGATGAACCAGATGCACCACACCCCGGCGATCCTGTGCAGATCGCCCAGCCAAGCGCGCGCGGTCCGCCCGCGCGGCAGGCGCGTAAAGCCCCGCCACCATTTCTTGTAGACCCAGAACGCGGTCACCATCGACGCCAGCAACAGGAACGCCGTGCTGCACACGATGGGCACGCCATAGCGCACCGGCAGCATCAGATGCCGGTGTGTGTTCCGCAAAAACCGCTGAACGCCCGCCCAGGCCCCCTCGCCCGTCACCTCGCCGGTGCGCGGGTGGACATAGATGTGATAGCGCCGCTCGCCCTCGGTCATCACCGCGTCGAACGTCGCGGCCGGGTGGATCGGCGCATAGATGTTCTCGATATGCGCGTCCGGCGCATAATCGCCGATGGCGTCCGCCACCGTCCCCCAGCTCACCCGCTCGGCCGCCGGCGTCGGCGCGGCCCACATCGCCGGCCGCAGCATCCAGTCGATCTCATAGGAAAAGACCGCCAGCGTCCCGGTCAGGAAGACGAAGGTCAGGAACAGCGACACCTGAAGCCCCGCCCACTGGTGGACGCGCCACCACAGGCTGCGCGAGGCGGCGTCGCCCCGCGCGGCCTGCCGGGCGCGTCCGCCAGAGGCGAGCGCGGTCACCATAGACGCGACAGCTCCAGGAACATGGAGCGCGGATCGCCCGGGAAGTGGCCGGTCCGGTCCAGGAAGCCGCTGGCCGCGTAGGTCTCGTCGAACAGATTGTCCACGCGGAACAGGACCCGCCAGTCGTCGGTCTCATAGATCAGCGAGGCGTCGAAGACGAAATACGGCCGGATTTTCTGCCCGCTCAGCGACTGGCGCACGTCCACATAGTCGCCGCCGAACGCGATGGCGGTGTTGATCGCCGGGAACTGATAGCGGGTCCAGAAACCCACCTGGTGTTCCGGCGCGTTCGGGAACCGGTCGCCGATCGAAAAATCGATCGCATTGGTCCCCGCGTCCCCGGTCAACCGCGCGTCGTTATAGCCATAGGAGACCGTGGCCACCCAGTTCGGCGTGATGTCGCCGGTGATGTCGAACTCGAAGCCTTCGCTCGTCACCTCGCCGAGCGCGACGAAATTGTCCACGCCGTCATTCTCGGGGTCGCCCGCCGGGTCGGACTGCAGAATGTTCGACCGCACGATGCGATAGATGGAGGCCGACGACTGGATGCGCCCGTTCATCAGCTCGGTGCGCACGCCGGCTTCCCAGATCTCCCCCTGGTCCGGCGCGAACGGCCCGCCGGCCAGCGGGTCCTGCGACCCGATGCTCTGCGGCTCGAAGCTCTCGGCCCACTGGCCGAACACCGAGACGTCGTCCCGCACGCGATAGACGACGCCCGCGCGCCAGGTTGTGGCCTCGTCCTCGAAGGACTCGCCGGACACCAGATCGGTGTCCTCGAAACTGTCGATCCGCACGCCGGCCACGCCGATGAAGCGGCCGATCGTGATCTCGTCCAGCAGATAGGCGCCCGCCCGCTCCTGCTTGGTGGAGGTCGTGCGGTACGCGCTGCGCGCCGGCAGGGAATAATTGGCGACGTCCGTCACCCCGTATTCCGGATCGATCAGGGCCAGCGGATCGGGCAGGCCCGCCGTCACGGTGTTCCGCCCGCGCAGCGACTCGCCCAGGAAGCCGGCCTCGTGCTCGTACAAATCGCCGCCGGCCAGGACGCGATTGCCGACGCTTCCGAAATCGCGCGCCCAGATCGCGTTGGCGCCGAAGGACCAGCTTTCATTGGTCCGCTCCTGATCGCGGAATTCGCGGATGGAGGAATCCACCGCCCCGTCGCCGTCGGAATCGTACAGCCCGCGCGGCTCGTGATATTGCTGCACCTCCTCGCCGTCGTTCCAGCGCAGCCCGGCGTCCACCGTCAGCTCGTCGGTCAGGCGATAGTCCGCCGTCGCCTGCAGCACATTGGACTCCATGCGCAGGAAGTCGGTCGGCTCGTTGTGGTTCCAGCGCCGGTCGGCCAGGAAATTGCCGAGGTCGTCGGTCGGCACCCCGCGCAGGCGGTTGCCGCCCAGATCCTGGTCATAACGCGTCGCCTGCAGGTTCAGCGCCCCCCGGCCAAGGTCGAAGCGCAGCCCCGCATCATAGACCTGCGACACGTCGTCGGCGTTCCAGCGCGGCTGGTTGCGCGTCTCATAGAACGCCCCGGCGCGCCCCGACACGTTGTGGCTCACCGCGCCGGTGACCTGGGCAGAGGCGCCATAGCGCGCCTCCGTCCCCACCACGCCGCTCAGCTCGGCGGAGAAGTCCTCCTCCGGCTTCTTGGTGATGTAATTGAACAGGCCGCCCGGCGCGCCCGGCCCGTACAGCATCCCCGCCGGCCCCTTCAGGAACTCGACGCGCTCGATATTGAACAGGCGCGGGACGGAGAATCCGGCATACGGGTCGCCGCGCAGCCCGTCGAAGAAATTCTCCTCCTGACGGAAGCCGCGGGCCGTGACCCCGGCATAGGAAAACACCGTCACGCCGGAGATATTGCGGTACAAATCCTGCGCGTCGCGCGCGCCCTGGTCCTCGATCAGCCTGGCGTTGATCGTCTGAATGGTCTGGGTGGACAGCAGCGGCGGCGTCGGCAGCTTGGCCGACGACACCTCGTTCACGCGGTACAGCGACTGCGCGCGGCCGCGCACGATCACCGTATCCATGGTCTCCGAACTTTCCGCGGCGGTTTCCTGTGCCGCCGCTCCTGTCGGCGCCCCCAGAAGAAGCGCCAAAGGCGCCGCAGCGCTCAACAGCCGTAATGACATCCTGTGTCCCCCGAAACGATTTGCGATTGAGAATGCGTCGCAATATTGAGGGGGAGTCCGGCTTGTCAACGCCAACCGGGCCGTTTCGGCCCGGAAAAAGACAGGTGTGGCTTTCGTGTGCGCCCGGCAACGACGCCGGGCGGCGGCCCTATTCCACCACCATCCAGCTCATCAGCGGATTGTTCGGGTCGCGGCGGATCGCATAGCGGTCCAGGCCCAGCACTTCCTTGACCGCCAGCGTCTCGCCTGGAAAGTCCGGGCAGTTCAGCTCGTCGAAGGCCAGCACGCTGCCCTTGGTCAGATGCGGCAGCAGCGCCTCCAGGCACGCCTTGGTCGGCGCATAGAGGTCGAAGTCGAAATAGGCCAGCGCCACGATGGTCTGAGGATTGCGCGCCAGATACTCGGGCAGCGTCTTGGCTGCGTCGCCCTCGACCAGCTCGTATTTCGTCTTTTGCGGGATCGGCGCATTGGACTCGTGGAAATCCAGCACGCCCTCCAGCTCCGCCTTCCATCCCGCGCTGACGCCGTAATCGCCGGCCCTCGCCGCCGCGCCGTCCTTCGCGTCCACGCCGGGAAAGCCGTCGAACGTGTCGAAGCCGACGATTTTCCGGTTGTGGTTGAACGGCTCGTGCATGCCGCGCAGCACGCTGAACAGCGCCATGTTCTGCCCCCAGCGCACGCCCAGCTCCATGATCACCCCGTGCACCGGCACGATCATGGCGTAGAGCTGCTGCATGAAGGCGATGCGCGACAGCGTCTGGCGCGTCAGGAACAGGCCCAGATTGTCCAGCAGCTCACGGTCGGGAATGTCCGCGCTGCGCAAACGCTGCGCCAGCGCCGCGCGCGCCTCGGTCTCGGCGGAGGTCGACCCGCCCAGCGTCTTGATCGGTTTGTCGCCCATGGCGTCCCTCCGCCGGCCCCGCGCCAATCAGAACCATAGCTGAGTCGCGCGGGCGGCCACGCGTTCAGGGCCGGACCACATCCACCGGAAAACCGCGCGCGGACCCAATAGAACCCGAAACAAGTTTAATTAAATCCGCAGGTCCCCAAGTCCTTGGCGAATTAACGTACATTCTTATTGGCGGCGTTTCTGCTCAGCGATTATCAGGGATGCATGAGCTCCGGCGCCCAGAACGCGCGCGTGCATCGCCCGGCCAGCCGGGGCGTCTTCACGGTTGCGCCGCCGGAGCCGACCTTCGCGGATGACTCGCTGGAGCCCGACGCGAACGACGAAAGGTCGTCCGGTGCGGTTCTGATCGTGATGGCGCTGTGTGCGCTCAGCGGACTGGCCGCCGGCTTCGTGCTCGGCCTGGGGACCGGGCTGGCCTTCTAGGGCCGCGTCATTCCGGACTTTCGTCCTTTGTCCGCGTCTTGCCGACGCCGGTCAGGATGCCAAGTCCCACCAGGATGATGACGCCCACCCCGATCCAGATCGGCGGCACGCCGACCAGGTGCGCGGCGATGGCCAGGCCCGCCGCGAACACCAGAAAACCAACCAGATACAGGGAGAAAGTGGACATGCCGCGCTCCTTCCAGAACAGTCGCTCCCCGAACGCGGAAGCGCGTCAAAGCGTTCCCCATTGCCGCGCTTCGCCTGCCCCGATACAGGACACGCTTATGACTTATCTGTTCGAGCCGGCTGACGTCCCGGCCCTCCCCATCGCCGGCCGCGCCGAGCTTTTCCCCGTCCGCCGCATCTTTTGCGTCGGCAAGAACTACGCCGCGCACGCCGCCGAAATGGGCAGCGACGTGAAGGCCGTGTTCTTCATGAAGCCTGCCGACGCCATCGTCCCGCCGGGCGGCCCCGTCCCCTACCCCCCGGGCACCAATAATCTGCACCATGAGGTGGAGCTGGTGGCCGCCCTGGCCTCCGGCGGCCGCGACATTTCGAAAGACGCCGCCCTCGACCATGTGTTCGGCTACGCCGTCGGCGTCGATCTCACCCGCCGCGACCTGCAGGCCGAGGCCCGCGAGTCCGGCGGCCCGTGGGAGGCGTCCAAATCCTTCGACGCCAGCGCGCCCTGCAGCGCGCTGCGCCCGGCCGCCGACACCGGCGCGCTGTCCTCCGCCGCGATCAAGCTGTCGGTGAACGACCAAATGCGTCAGGACGCCGACATCGCCGACATGGTCCTGCCGCTGCCGGCGATCATCGCCCAGCTGTCGGCCCTGTTCACGCTGGCCCCCGGCGACGTGATCTTCACCGGCACGCCGGCCGGCGTCGGCCCGCTATCGCCGGGCGACAAGGTCCACGCCTCGATCGACCGGGTCGGCGCGCTCGACTTCGCGATCGAACGCTGAGTTGAAGCTCTACTCCCATTACCGGTCCTCCGCCGCGTACCGCGTCCGCATCGCGCTGAACCTGAAAGGCGTGACGGCGGAGATCATCCCCATCGACCTCGGAAAGCGGGAGCATCACGCCCCCAAATTCCTGGAGGTGAACCCGCAAGGCCTCCTGCCCGCGCTCGACACCGGCCACGGCGTGCTGACCCAGTCCTCCGCCATCCTGGAATGGCTGGAGGAAACGCGGAAAGAGCCGCCGCTCCTGCCGGAGGACGCATGGGCCCGCGCTCAGGTCCGCGCCATGTGCGCCATCGTCGGCTCCGACATCCACCCGGTCCAGAACCGCCGCGTCCTGTCCTATCTGAAGCATGAGTTCGACGCCGATCAGGACGCGATCTTCAAATGGGCGCGCACCTGGATCACCGCCGGTTTCGACGCGCTGGAGCGTCTGGTGGATCAGGCGCCCGGCAAATACGCCTTCGGCGACACGCCCACTTTGGCGGACATCTATCTGATGCCGCAGGTCTATAACGCCCGGCAATACGGCGTGGACGTCGACAAATTCCCGAACATCGCCAAGGTCGAACAGGCCTGCGCGTCCATCGACGCCTTCGCCATCGCCCACCCCCGCAAACAGCCGGACGCGCCCGCCGGCTAGATCAGGTGGCCCGGCGCAGCATCGGCTGCGCGCGCCGGTATGTCAGGCTCCGCCACGCCCATTCCAGCGGGCCGAAGCGGAACGCCGACAGCCAGAGCGGCGACCAGACCAGCTGCGCCGCCCACACCGCCAGAACGATCTGCGCCTGCCCGGTCCGCTCCACGGTCCCGAACCAGCCCAGCCCCGGCGGCCCCCAGAACAGAAAGGCCGCGATCGCCGACTGGGTGATGTAATTGGTCAGCGCCATCCGCCCCACCGCCGCCAGCGGCCGCGTCAGCCAGTCCAGCCATCCCGCCTTGGCCGCCAGCATGATCAGCGCGCCATAACCCAGCGCCGCGGGCAGGCTCGCCACATGATCCACCACCGCGGTCCAGGCCAGCACGCCCGGCGTGAATTCCCCCGCCAGCTGCGCCCAGGCCGTCAGCGCGCCAGCCCCCAGCCCGACGGGCAGGCCGACAGCCGCCGCCAGCCAGTACCGCCGCGCCGGCCAGCCGCCGGTCAGGAAGCCCGTCCGAAACAGCCCGATCCCGATCAGGATGCAGCCCAGAACCCGCGGCCCGTAATAGATGAGGCCGGACACCTGCACGTCGGCGGTGTCCCCCGCCGTCGCCAGGCTGCGCGTCAGCCAGCCCGCCCGCGCCATGTCCGCCGCCTCGGCGATCTCCCGCTCTGACGGACGCCAAGTCTCGGAAGGGAAATACCCCGCCCCCTGCTCCCAGCTCGAATACTGCGCCCAGAAGGCCAGCGCGGTCAGCAGGCCCAGCCCGGCCCCGACCGCGATCAGCACGCCCGGCCGGCGGTCCAGGAACATCGCCGCGATCAGGCCCCAGACCGCATAGGCGACCAGGATGTCGCCGTACCAGAGCGCATAGGCATGGATCATCCCGATCAGCAGCAGCCAGCCCATCCGCCGTCCATGCCGCGCCAGCGCGTCCGGATCGTCCTTGCCCGCGGTCATCGCCACGCCGGCCCCGAACAGGACCGAAAAGATCGTGATGAATTTCAGTTCGAAAAAGACATGGCCCAGAACCCAGACCGTGCGGTTCATCCCGCTCAGGTCCATATGCGCCATCGGGTCCAGATAGGCGTCCTGGACCATGGCGAAGGTCTGGATGTTCATCATGAAGATGCCCAGCACCGCAAAGCCGCGCAGGGCGTCCAGCGCGGCGTTGCGCCGCTCCGCCGGGCGGGCCGGGCTGTCGATGCGCGATTCCTCCATCGGGCGGAGCCTAGGGCCAATCAATCCTGGGGGTTAGGGCCGCCGCGACCGCCCCTCCGCCCCGGCCAGCCTTCAACCGCCCTGCACGGCGCACTACAGTGTCGGACGCCTTTGCAATACAGACAGTTGGCATGAGCACCTCCACCGAAGAAAAGGTCATCGACATCGACACGCTGGACCCGCCCGGCCGGGACCGGGCGCTGACGCGTGTGGAGGAGCCGTCGGCGGACGACGACCGGCCCCATGGCGGCGGCTGGGTGGTCCTGTTGTGCGCGGCTCTGGCCATTCTGTGGATCGCCGGCTGCGCGGCCTATCTGCTCGGCTATTCGGGCGTGGAGGCCCTTCTGGCCAGCACCCCGGCCCAGCTCGCGGGCCTGGCCTTCGTCGCCTTCGGGCCCGCCCTCTTCGTTTTCATCGCCGGCATCGCGGCCCAGCAGATGATGCGCTTCTCCGCCCAAGCGCGCCTGGTCACCACCGCCGCGCGCCGCCTCACCCGGCCCGAGCGCGTGGTGGAGGAAGAGACCCGCTCCCTCTCCACCGTCCTGACCTCCGAGGTCCAGCGGGTGAACACCGGCATGGACGCCGCGCTCACGCGCCTGGGCGCCATGGAAGAAGTGATCCGCCACCATGCGGACTCGCTGGCCGCCGCCGCGCGCCGCGCCGACGAACAGTCCCGCTCTTTGATCGACGATCTGCGCGCCGAACGCGAGGCGCTGACCACGCTCGCCGACGTCCTGGACGCCAAGGCGAAACAGATCGCCGAGGCCATCTCCGAACAGTCGCGCATGGTCGCCCGCGCCGCGGAGCTTGCCGAGGGCGCCGCCAGCGAGGGCCAGGCCAAGATCGAAACCAGCGCCGAGGCGCTCAAGACCGCCTCCACCGAACTGGTCGCGCGCAGCGACGAAGCCGCCGGCGCGCTGGACTCCCAGCGCCGTAAGCTGAACACGCTGGCCGAGTCCTTCGCCGAACAGGGCAAGTCCCTGGGCGCGCTCTATGAGAGCCACCGCGAGGAAATGGACGAGGCCAGCCGCACGCTGCGGGAGGAGCAGAAGCGCATCGCCTCCGCCCTCGACTTCCACCGGGCGGAGCTGGGCGAACTGGTCAAGGTCGCCGGCAAGGGCGCCGACGACATGACCGAGGCCACCCGCGCCGGCGGCGAGGTCCTGCGCGGCGCCGTCGAGGACGCGCTCAGCCAGGCGCAGGAGCTGGGCGAGATGATCCTCGGCCGCACCGAAAGCCTGTCCCAGCGTCAGGAGGAACGGCTGAAGGCGCTGGAGGACGCCGCCGACAAGGCGCGCGCGGCCAGCGACGCCGCCGCCGCCGCGCTGGAGGCCCAGGCCGCCGGCATCCAGGGCCGCGTCGAACAGCTTGGCGAGGCGACCTTCGACGCCGCCACCCGCGCCGAAAAAGTGTTCGAGCGCCGGATCGACGAGGCGAACCACGCCATCTCCCGCGTCGCCCGCATGGCGGACGAGGCCGACAGCGCGCTCGCCGCCCGCTTCGATCGCTCGCTGGAGACCTGGCGCCAGCAGCTGGCGGAGGTCGAGCGGCGCATCGACTCCGTCGGCGACAATCTCGGCCAGTTCCCGGAGGCCGCGCGCGAGCGCGTGACGGAGCTGGAGACCGCCGTGCGCACCGGCGTGGAGAATTTGCGCTCCGCCGCGCGCAGCGCCGCGGACGAGGCGCGGGAGATCGACTCCGCGCTGCAGGCGCGCATGCGCCACAATTACGAACTGCTCAGCGAATTCGTCCTGCGCATGGGCTCGCTCGGCGGCGGCTCCGGCGGGCGCCAGCCTCCGGTCTTCCCTGACCTGCCCGACCCGCTGCAGCGCGCCGGCGACGAGCGCGGCCGCGACCGCTCCCGTTCGCGCGACACGGATGCCCCCCGCGAGCCGTCCCGCGCCTCAAGGCGCGAGGAGAAGCAGGAGGAGCAGGAGGAGCCGCCGAAATTCGAATCCGGCCTGTCCTGGCGCGACATCGTCTCCAGCATGCGCGAGACCGAGGAAGCTCCCCGCCGCGAACCCTTCTCCTATGACCGGCCAGAACGCGAGCGGCCAGAACGACCAGAGCGAGAAACGCGGCGCGAGCCCGAACCCGAACCCCGCGCGGAGGACACCGCCGAGGATCTGGGCGCCGACCCGTCCGCCCTCAGCCCCGCCGGGGCGCGCGACGCCGCCCACGCCCGCCGTTCGGCCGGGATCGACGCGATGCGCGAGTCGGTGCGGGAGCACGCGCCCGCCCATGTTGCGCTGCTGTCCCGCACCATCGAGCGCGACGAGGATCTGCGCGGCCGCGTCCGCGCCTTTGTCGGCAAGATGGAGGAGAAAGTGTCCTCTGCCGCGCGCGAGGACCGGCCCGATCATCTGATCGAGCTTCTGGGCGCAACGCCGGGCCGGGGCTATCTGCTGCTGTCGGCGGCGCTCGGCGGCGCCTGACGCACAGTCCGGGCGATCCGCCTCAGGACTGCTCTTCGGCCAGCCGTTCCATTTCCAGCCGGCGTTCGGATTCCGCCACCGACCGTTCGGTCCAGTCGGCCAGCGTGTCGACCGTCTGGGCCGTGGCCCGGTCGAACGCCTCAACGATGGACCCCATCCGGTTGGACCCGGCCCGTTCGCTTGCGGAGAACACGCTGGAGGCCTGCAGGTCCCGCGCCTCGTCGATCAGGCGCGCGCCGATCGCCACATGGATCAGCGGCGCGGCCTCCATGCCGCGGTCGTACTCGGCCTCGAAATGCCGGATATCCAGCGCCAGATCGTAATCGGCCGCCATCCCGTCGCCGGGCCGCAGCGGCGAGATGCTCGGCGCTTCCCGCTCCAGCATTTCGATGATGTAGTCCTGCACCATCTCCCGCGCGGGCGAGGCCCAGCGCGCGCCGGCCGCAACGGCCAGCGAGTCCGCGGACTGGCTGACGATGATGTCGTCGGCGCCCAGCGGCCCGCCGCCCGGCCGCCCCACCATCACCGTCGGATTGCCGAAGGTGCGGGAAACGTCCGCCGTGCTCGGCGGCAGGGTCAGGCGATAAATGTCGGACGGCGTGGATTCCGGCAGCAGGCGAACGCATCCGCCCAGCGCCAGAACCGCCGTCGCCGCAACCAGCACGCGCCTCATCGCGGTATCTCCACTTCCTGCCGCTGGCTGCCCGACAGCAGGCCAGCCGGATTGTCCTGAATGTCCCCGACCACCAGCTCCAGCGACTGCGCCAGCGACCGCAGGTCGGCGACCAGCAGGGTCAGCTCGCTGGCGCCGCCGCCGGCATAGCGCTGCAGCGTGTCGCTCAGCAGCTCGGCGAAATCGCGGATTTCCGTCGCCGCCTCTTCGGCGCGCTGGGTGGTGTCGTTCAGATTGTCCATCACCTCGCGCCCGTCGGTCTCCAGCAGGGTGCGGGCGGTCACGCCGACCTCCTGCCATTCCGCGGCGGTCTGGCTGATCGTGGTCACGGCCTCGCGCGCCTCGGCGACCAGTTCGGCGTTCGCCTCCAGCTCCGCGCTCAGCGCCTGGATGTTCTCCAGCGTCTGCTGGACCGTGGCCAGATTGTCGTCGTTCAGCAGGACCTCGATCCGCTGCAGCGCGCCCTCGGCCGCGTTCATCACGTCCTCGGCGTTGGCGACGAAGCCTTCCAGCGGCCCCTGCTTGGCGTAGATGATCGGCGGCGGCCCGCGGTCGTCGTCGCGCAGCAGCGGCGCGTTGGGCGATCCGCCGGTCAGCTGGATATAGGACACGCCGGTGATGCCCTGCGGCTCGATCTGCGCGGTGGAGTCCGTCTTCACCGGGGTCAGCGCGTCGATCTGGATGCGCGCGATCACATTGTTCGGATTGCTGGGGTCCAGGCCCAGCCGCGTGATGTCGCCGACCTTGATGCCGTTGAACCGGACCTCGCTGGATTCGGAGACGCCGCGCACCGGCCCCTCGAACACGACGTCGTATTCGGCCAGTTCCTGGCGATAGCTGAGCTGCCCCAGCCAGATCACGAACAGCGCCGCCCCGATCAACAGGGCCAGCGATATTCCGCCTACCAGCGCGTAGTGGGCCCGCGTTTCCACCTGTCAGCTGTCTCCCGTGCCGCCCGACGACAAGGTTTGGGCCGTTTCGCCCTCGCCCGCAAGCGCGGCCCGCCCGCGCGGGCCGCTGAAATACTCGTGAATCCACGGATGCTTATGGTGGATCAATTCGCGCGGCGGCGCCACGGCGACGATCTTCTTGTCGGCCAGCACCGCCACCCGGTCGCACACCGCGAACAGCGAATCCAGATCGTGCGTCACCATCAGAACCGTCAGGTTCAGAATATCGCTCAACTGCTTGATAAGGTGATCGAACTCCGCCGCGCCGATCGGGTCCAGCCCGGCCGTCGGCTCGTCCAGGAACAGGATGTCGGGGTCCATCACCAGCGCCCGCGCCAGGCCCACGCGCTTGCGCATCCCGCCGGACAGGTCGAAGGGCTGCTTGCCCGCCGCCTCCTGGCCCAAGCCGACCATGGCGATCTTCATCCGGGCGATCTCGTCCATGATGGCGTTCGGCAGGTCGGCGTGCCGGCGCAGCGGCGCCTTCACGTTCTCCAGAACCGTCAGCTGGGAAAACAGCGCCCCGCCCTGGAACAGCACCCCGCGCCGCCGGTCCAGCTCGTCCCGCTCGTCCGAGGTCATGTCGGAGATGTCGTGGCCGAACACCGTGATGTCGCCCTCGGTCGGGGAAATCAGGTGCAGGATCTCGTTCAGCAGGACGGATTTGCCGGAGCCGGAGCCCCCGACCAGGCCCAGGATTTCGCCCTCATAGACGTCCAGGTCGATGCCGTCATGGACGACATGGTCGCCGAACGCCGTGCGCACGCCGCGCACTTCGATCACCGCCTCGCCGCTCAAATCCCCATCTCCAGATAGGCCATGGCGAACAGCGCATCGACCACGATCACCATGAAGATCGACTGCACCACCGATGCGGTCACACGCCGGCCCAGCGACTCCACGTCGCCGCCCACGTTCAGCCCCTGGCGGCAGCCGATCACCGCGATGATCACGGCGAACACCGGCGCCTTCGCCATGCCCGCCCAGAAATGCAGGATCGGCACGGTCTCGTAGGTCCGTGTGATGAAGAAGCCGGGCTGGAAGCCCAGCACCGACCAGATCACCAGCATGCCGCCGACCATGCCGGCCATCATCGAAACGAAGGTCATCAGCGGCGCCATCAGCACCACAGCCACCAGGCGCGGCGCAACCAGCACGTCATAGGGGTCCAGCCCCATGACCTTCATCGCGTCGATTTCCTGCTGCATCCGCATTGCGCCGATCTGCGCGGTGAACGCGGAGTCCGACCGCCCGGCCAGCATGATCGCGGTGATCAGCACCCCGAACTCCCGCAGGACGGAGATGGAGACCAGCTCCACCGCGAAAATCTGCGCCCCGAAATTGGCCAGCTGGTTCAGGCCGATAAAGGCCACAACCGCCCCGATGAAAAAGGCCAGCAGCGCGATGATGGGCAGCGCGTTCAGCCCCGCCTGCTCCATCACGTTCACCGTGGCGGTCCAGCGGAATTTGTGGGGCGCCAGGAACAGCTTCAGCAGCGCGTTCAGCGTCCGCCCGAAAAAGGCCAGCGACTCGTAGAATTCGATCCCGGCCGCCTCCAGGCCGCGCCCGGTCCGCTCCAGCAGCGGGATCAGCCCGTGCTCGCGCCGGTGCGGCTCGGTGTCCGGCTTATACTCCTCGCCGATTTCGGTGATCAGGTCGGCGGCGTATTCGTGCTCGCCCTCGACCCGGATATTGCCGCTGCCGTCGGGATCGGCGCAGCGCGCCAGCATCAGCGCGCCGGACGTGTCCAGACGGCCCAGGCGCGACACGTCGACCACCGCCGTCTGGTTGCGCTGCGACCGGCACAGAGTCTCGATCTGTTTCGCCACCCGGGAAAGGGTCAGCACCGTCCAGTCGCCGACCGGAGAGATGCGAACCCCCCGGCCTTCATGCGCGACGTCCAGCGCGGTATCTTCAGCCATCGCCCTTCCTCAAGCCGGCGCAAAGCCGGTGTCACTCACCCGTCTAGCAGGCCCCCTATGCGGCTAGAAGCCGAAAGCCAGTCTTGGCCGATTCGCGGCGGCTTCCGGATCGCCCGCGGCGAAAAACGCGCGGCCGAACCGGTAGTTGCCTCGATTATCGGAGAATCCGCCATCGGACGCGGGGAATCCGTCCCCTATGGCCGCTATGGCGAGACCCTGGACTCCGTCCTCGCCCAGATCCGCTCTCTGGCCGACGAAAGCGCCGGCCCGCTGGACCGGGACGGGCTGGCCCACGCCATGCCGCACGGCGCCGCCCGCGCGGCGGTCGATTGCGCCCTGTGGGACTATGAGGCCAAGACCGGCCAGCGCAGCGTCGCCGACGGCCTGCACGCCCTGCTCGGCGCCCGGCCGCAGGGCCGCACGCTGCAGACCTGTTTCACCATCAGCCTGGCGGACCCGGACGCCATGGCCCGCGCCGCCGCCGCGGCGTCGGACCGCCCGCTGCTGAAGCTGAAACTGGGCGAGGCCGCCGGCGACTTCGCCCGCGTGCGCGCGGTGCGCGCGGCCCGGCCCGACGCCCGCCTGGTCGCCGACGCAAACGAAGGCTGGACGCTGGACGACCTGCACGCGCTCGCCGCCCCGCTCGCCGGTCTCGGCGTCGCCCTGATCGAACAGCCGCTCCCGGCGGACGAGGACGCGGCCCTCGGCGGAAAGGACTGGCCGGTCCTGCTCTGCGCCGACGAAAGCGTGCACGACCGCCAGAGCCTGCACGACCTTCCCGCCGCCTATGGCGCGATCAATATCAAGATCGACAAGGCCGGCGGCCTGACCGAGGCCGCCCTGCTGGCCGCCGAGGCGCGCCAGCGCGGGCTCCAGCTCATGGTCGGCTGCATGGTGGCCACGTCCCTCGCCATGGCGCCCGCCGCCCTGCTGGCCGACGCGGCGGAGGCCGAGTTCGTCGACCTCGACGGCCCGCTTCTGCTGGAAAAGGACCGCCGCAACGGCATCGTCTATGACGGCGCGTCCATGGCCCCGCCCTCGCCCGAACTCTGGGGCTGAAGCGGGGGGCTAATGCTCCCTCACGACACCGGCATCGGCTCCGGCTCGGGCTCGCTGTCCCCGTGCGCGGCTGCGGGGGGCGTCCATCCCCGCCCCC
>ENA-ORCV01000264-ORCV01000264.1-marine-metagenome-genome-assembly--contig:-NODE-264-length-57126-cov-4.942716_pt1 | contig 57126 bp, 50 predicted proteins | sample MGYA00237779_ERZ508509 | MGnify/ENA primary metagenome ERZ508509 (study PRJEB26180, sample SAMN06268772) | marine metagenome | isolation source: Bioluminescent Bay, La Paraguera, Puerto Rico | place... | reverse complement strand
GTGATGATCATACCGGTAACGGTACCCAGCAGACCCAGCAGCGGGGCCACCATGGCGATGATCTTCAGCAGGTTCAGGCCGGATTCGATGGCCGGGCGCTCTTTCAGCACCGCTTCTTCCATCTTCAGCTCCAGAGTTTCACCGTCGACACCCTTGTTCTCTTCCGCTACGGACAGAACACGACCCAGCGGGTTGTTGGTGTTCGGAGTGGAGGAACGCAGCTGCGCGTTAACCTTGGCATTAACACCGGACAGTACGATCAGGCGCCAGATGGCCAGCAGTACCGCAACTACACCAACACCGGAGATGATGTAACCAACGATGCCACCCTGGTGCCAGCGCTCAACAAGGCTCGGGCTGTTGATCATGGCTTTCAGGTAGGAACCGCCGGAAGGACCGGTGGGGTCGAGACCGAAGGGGCTGAAGCCGCTGGTGGCAGCCTGCAGGTCAGACGCCATGCTCAGGAACTTGCCGTCGGGCTGACGGATCAGTTCGGCCATCTTCTGGTTGTCGTTCATTTCCAGGTACTTGCCGTTGGAAACCAGGTTGAAGTTACCAACACGTACCACTTCCTGTTCGGCCTGTTCGCCGTCGGGCTTGATCACGGTGCCGTTGAACTTGACAACCTTGCCGGATTCCACGGTCTCACGCTGCAGCTCGTACCACAGACGCTCGATTTCCTGGATGGTCGGCAGCTTGGTAGCGGAGTTCATCTTGTCGATCAGCTGATCGAGGAACTCGGCGCGGCCCGGGTACTGGGCGGAAACCAGGGAGGTGTCCAGGTTTGCGCGCAGGTCGCCGGCGGTAGAGGTCAGGTGACCGAACAGTTCTTTCAGAGAGCCGAGGCGCTCGTCCAGCTGCTGGCGCTTCTGCTGAACCAGCAGTTCCTGTTCTTCGTACTTCTTCTCCAGCGCCGCGGAGCGGGCCTCTTCAGAAGTGCGGGTGTTTTCCGCCTGGCTCAGCAGGGAAGCCTGGTTGGCTTTCTGGCGACGGAAGTCTGCTTCGCGCTTTTTGTGCTCGGCAGATTCGGCGATTTTGGAGCTCTGAACCATCTTCAGCAGCTGGTCCAGGGAAGTAGCTTTGTCCTGGGCTACAGCGGAAACGCTGATCAGGCCAGCCGCTGCTACTGCAAAGACGCGTTTGGCGATAGAGGTTTTCATTGCGCAGCCTCCGGAGCCGGAATCGGCATAGTCATGATGTCGGTAGTGGCCTGCTTCTTGGCGATTTTCAGACCCTGCATGATGGCGCGACGGTATTCGCCGGAATCGATCTCAACCCAAGCTTTCTGCTCTTTGTCATAGGCCAGGGAGATCTTGGAATCGGTAGTCTGAGCTACCAGGGCGATACGACCGATCTGCAGTACGTTCACTTCGCGGTCCTGACCGTTCACGTTCAGGGTGTCGCCGTAGCTGTCGATCTTGCGCGCGTATTCCGCTTCGAAGTTGTACAGTTCCAGCACCTGACGGAATTTCTCCGCTACAGTGATATCGGAACGGTCCATATTGTTCTTAACGTTCTCCAGGTTGGCCTTACGCTCGGCCAGCTTGAAGGGCGCGTCCAGTTCAACGAACTGCTCCAGGCCTTCCAGCATACGCAGGATCAGCGGCTGGATCTGACGCTCGATAACGGTTACCTGGTCGATAGACTCATCGAGGTCCTTGATTACGGCCAGCTGGTTTGCCAGCTGCTTTTCGAGCTGACGGTTGTACACGCGCAGACCGTCGATCTCTTTGTTCACAACCTTGAACTGCTGGAGCAGGTCAGAAGTTTCCTGAGCAATCTTGTCGATGCGTTTTTGAGATGCAGTTGCAGCAGCAGTTTTCTGCTGGCCAACCTTGAGGACGGTGTCGAGTGTATCCGCAGTGGCTACGCTACCGTACAGTGCGCCGGCAGACAGCGCAGTGGTCAGCGCCACAGCCATGAATCGCTTGGTTTTCATTAGACCCCCCAGTGGGTTCAATATTTCACAACATGGTCGCGATGAGTTAGCTGCCACAACGCGGTTAGATTTAGGCTTGAAGACAGCTAAGAGCCGCACATTGTAAACAGCCGAATTGATTATTCAAATGCCGAATGACTGAGTCACCCAGCCTGAGTAGCAGAGTAACACCCGGGTAACAACTTCGGGGTTCATGCACACAATTGCGGCGGCCTACGCTGTACAATTAACGATCAAACTTAACCGAAAGGCCGAAGATTGATCAAGTTGTTCTTATTTCAACCTGTCGTACTGAACTAAGCAGTAGTTGTATTCATCTCGTTCCGAGGCCGGGTAACAGTCCCGAGCGACCTCTTTCCAGTCATTTCCTATCGCCGGGAAGAAAGCATCGCCCTCGACGTCAGCTTCAACTTCGGTCACATACAACCGAGCCGCCACAGGCAACGCCTGGCGATAGATCTGCGCCCCGCCGATCACCATGATCTCGGCAGCACTGTCGCGCCGGGCCACGGTATCTGCAGCCTGCAAAGCCTGTTCCAAACTGGACACAACCGTGACCCCATCGGCCCGCCAGTCCGGGTTGCGGGTAATCACGATATTGGACCGCCCGGGCAGCGGGCGACCGATGGATTCGAAGGTTTTGCGCCCCATCACCACCGGCTTGCCGAGGGTGGTGCGCTTGAAAAACTGCAGGTCGCCGGAAATACGCCAGGGCAAAGTGTTCTCTCGGCCGATGGCGCCATTGCGCGCGGTGGCCACGATCATCGCCAGTGGCGTGCTGATTGCAGCCACCATCAAACTGCCACCGGGGCAGGAATATGCGGGTAGGCCTCGTAACCGCGCAGCTCAAAGTCCTCGAAACGGAATCCGAACAGGTCCGTCACCTCGGGATTGAGCACCATCTGCGGCAGCGGCAGCGGTTCCCGGGACAGCTGCTCTTCCACCTGCTCGGTGTGATTGGAATACAGGTGCGCGTCGCCAAAGGTGTGAATGAACTCACCGGGCTGCAGTCCGCACACCTGCGCCAGCATCAGGGTCAGCAGGCTGTAAGAGGCGATATTGAAGGGCACACCGAGAAAAATGTCGGCGCTGCGCTGGTACAACTGGCAGGACAGTTTGCCGTCGGCGACATAGAACTGGAACAACGCGTGGCAGGGGGCCAGCGCCATTTTGCCGGCGCGGGCATTGTCGCTGGGCGACACACCTTCATCCGGCAAATCCGCCGGGTTCCAGGCGCTGATGATCAGGCGGCGCGAGTCCGGGCGAGTTTTGATCTGCTGCACCAGCTCGCTGATCTGGTCGATATGGCGGCCGTCCGGAGTGGGCCAGGAGCGCCACTGATAACCGTATACCGGCCCCAGGTCACCGTCTTCGGTCGCCCATTCGTCCCAGATGCGCACGCCGTGCTCCTTCAGGTAGGCGATGTTGGTGTCGCCCTTCAGGAACCACAGCAATTCGTGAATGATCGAGCGCAGGTGGCACTTCTTGGTGGTGATCAGCGGGAAGCCAGCAGCGAGGTCAAAGCGCATCTGGTAGCCGAATACGCTGCGGGTGCCGGTACCGGTACGGTCGCTTTTCAGGGTGCCGTTGTCGCGCACATGGCGCATCAGGTCGAGATACTGCTGCATTATTTGGCACCGCCCTTGGCTGTGGGTTTCAGGTCTTCAGCCGCCTCAGAACGACCTTCCGGCAGCGGCTGGGTGCGATAACTCCACACCAGCAGCAGGATTCCGGCCGCGATCATCGGCAGGCTCAATAGCTGGCCACGGGTGAGCCAGCCGAACATGACGTCAATGCCGATATCCGGCTGACGCACGAACTCCACCAGGAAACGGAAGACACCATATAAAAGAAGGAACAGACCACCTACCGCGAGGCGCGGGCGCGGCTTGCTGGAGAAAATCCACAGCACCGCAAAAAGCACCAGCCCCTCGAGGAACGCCTGATACAGCTGGGACGGGTGGCGCACCAGCAAATCCGGGTCGCGGGGGAATACCATGCCCCAGGGCACATCGGTCTCCCGCCCCCAGAGTTCCTGGCCGATAAAGTTGCCAATACGGCCAAGCCCCAGACCAATGGGCACCAGCGGCGCGACGAAATCGATCAGCGCCGGGAAGGTGGTGCCAATCTTGCGCGCGTACAGCACCGCGGCCACCATCACGCCGATCAGGCCACCGTGGAAGCTCATGCCGCCCTCCCACACCTTGAACAGGCTCAGCGGGTTGGCCACCAGCTCGTGGAAGTTGTAGAAGAACATGTAGCCGAGGCGACCGCCCACCACCACACCGATGGCGCAGAACAGGATCATGTCCTCAACTTCGGACTTGATCACCGGCGACCAGGGTTTGGCCGCACGGCGCAGCGCCAGCCACCAGGCAGCGACAAAACCTGCCAGGTACATCAGGCCATACCAGTGGACCTTGAGGGGGCCAATGGCAATCGCAACGGGATTTATCTCGGGGTAAGTCAGCATGCTCAGACCGCAGTTTTCCGCAAATGGGCGCTATTATGGCACTTTGCAAATGACGAATGCGAGATGCCATGTGCCTCCTGTTGATCGCCTACCGCCAGCACCCTCGCTTTCCGTTGCTGTTACTGGCCAATCGCGATGAGTTTTACCGGCGCCCCAGTGCAGCGGCCCACTCCTGGCAAGACCGGCCGCTGGTTGCCGGTCGCGACCTGGAAGCCGGCGGCACCTGGCTCGGTATCGCGCCTGGCGGCCGGGTGGCGGCGGTCACCAATATGCGCGAACCCGGTATCGCGCCACCCCCACTCCCCCTTTCGCGGGGCGAAATTCCGGTGGATTTTCTCACCGGCTGCCAGCCGCCGGAGGCATTTGCCGGCGCCCTCGATGGCAGGCGCTACCAGGGATTCAACGCCCTGCTGTTTGCCATCGCTGAATCACCGCAGCTGGTGTGGGCCGGCAATCGCCACCAGCCGTTTAGCGTCACTCCCGGCTTCCACGGCATATCCAACGGCGCTCCCGACGCCCCCTGGCCCAAGGTCCAGCGCGGCTGCGAGGGGCTGGCGGCACTGGTCAATACCCTGGCCGCGACCCCCGAGGCGCCACTGACGCAGAGTAACTTCGTCGCCCCGGCGCTGGCGCTGCTGGCCAACGATGAGCGTTACCCTCCCCCGCAACTGCCGGATACCGGTGTGGGGCCGCAACTGGAGCGGGCCCTGTCGTCCATTTTCGTGCGCATCGGCCGTTCCGACCTCCCCGCCGGAGACCCTCCCTACACCGCCATGGAAAGCGGGTACGGCACCCGCGCCAGCACTCTGGTCGCGGTGGATGATCGCGGTGCCACCCGGCTCTGGGAGCAGACCATCGAGCAGGGACGACCGCCGGGTCCGCCGCGTCAGCTCCAGTGCCCGGCGTAAGGTTAAATGAAGTTCGCGCCAAGCAAATTTTGCATTTGTTGCCATACTTAATTTCACAGGCAGACGCATGTTGAGTTACGCGCAAAGCGGTCTCTTCATGCGCCTATAAAAATGGAAGGTCGCGCGGGATGCTCGGCGCAGGTGCACCGTCGGCTCGGGATTTACCCGGTCGATCAGATGGGGATAGGTGTGCCGGGGTTGGGAAGGTATGAACGATCGGGCAACGGCTTCCGCACTGTAAACCGGCGCCCTGCTGTATCGCTGAGGTCCCATGTCATATTTCATTCCAGAGCGTCGCAAACGCAAGTCGCTACTGCCCATGCTGACCTTGGGCAGCCTGTGTCTGTTTGCCCTGTATTACGCCTTTACCGCGAACCAGAAAACCGTACCGGTACTGCCGGAACAGGCCGTGCGCCCTCACCTGGTCAACTGGCTGGAGGACAATCCCGACGCCTGGCCGGCACAGGATCCCATCTTCAACCCGATCGCGGTGCGCCGGATCTACCGCCGCACGGACTATCGCCTGCTGTGGTTCGACAACTATAGCCTGAGCGATACCGCCAACGACCTGCTCAAGCAGCTCACCGCCTCCAGCTCTGGTAACCCCAGCAGCATGGTGGACTACCGCTACCACCTGGGGTACTTCGACCGCACCCTGCGGGATACGCCGCAGCGGCTGCAGATGGCCGCGGTACTCGACGTACTGCTCACGGATGCGTTCATCTCCTACGCCCAGGATACCCAACTGGACGAACTCAAGCCCCAGAGCCCGAAAAAGCACCGACAGCTGCGCCAGCGCGACATCACCCCGGTCAACCTGACCGAGGGCGGCTTCCAGATGGCCAGCACCCGCTTTGCCCCGACCGCGGATAACAGCGGGCGCCAGTATTTCCGCGGCTACAACCGCGCCAACCCATCCGTGGACCGCTCCCGTTACTACACCCAGCGCTATAACGGTGCCCAGTCACGGCCGTCCACCTACGGTTCCAGCCACGCATCCCGCTACAGTACCCGCAGCTATCCGCAGACTTACCCGCGGGTAATGCCGCGCTTTCGCAACCTGTCGGAGGAAGGCCGCGGCCTGGCACCGGCCCACGGCGAAGGCATGTGGATCGCGGAAAATACCCCCTACGGCGGCGACGCCCAGGCCCTACGGGAACAGCTGGCGTTTTACCGCAATATGGCCAGCAGTGGCCGCTGGCGCCCGCTGCCTGCCGGACCCGCGATGACACTCGGCGCCAAGCACCCGAACGTCGCCATCCTGCGCAACATCCTGGCGCTCTACGGCGACTACTACAGCTATGGCAACGAGCCCAACAGCAACAAGTTCGACCAGCGCTTGCACCAGGCGGTGGTGCGCTTCCAGGAGCGCCACGGGCTGAGGGCGGACGGCATCGTGGGCAACGCCACCCGCGAGCGCCTGAACATCTCGCCCACCGCCCGCGCACATATCATCGAGGCCAATATTCGCCGCCGCGAACAGCTGCCGGCAAACCTGGGCGATACGTTCATCCATGTGAACGTACCCGGCTACCGCCTGAAATACGTGGAGCACGACCGGGTGAAACTGTCCATGAACGTGGTGGTGGGCAAGGACATCCACCAGACCCCGGAGATATCCACCCGCGTCGCCCGCGTGGTCTTCAACCCCACCTGGACGGTGCCCCGCAGCATCCTGGTTAACGAGATTCTGCCCAAGGCCCGCGCCAACCCCCACGGCATGGAAAACATGGGTTACCGGGTGGTTAACGGCAGTGGCGAATACCTGCCCCTGACCCCGCAGAACCTGCGCACTGCCGCCAGCGGCGGCTTCCTGATGCGCCAGAAAGGGGGTGAAAAGAACATCCTCGGCCGGATCAAGTTCGAGATTCCCAACTCGGACGACATCTACCTGCACGATACCCGCGCCAAGAGCCTGTTCACCCTCACCGACCGCGACTACAGCCACGGCTGTATCCGCCTGGCCAAGCCCCGCCAGCTGGCCGAGGCCCTGCTGCGGGACGAGCCCGGTGACTGGAGCCGCTTCCGTATCGAGCAGCTGACCACCGGTGACCAGACCACCGAGGTCAAGATGTCGCGCAACGTGAAGGTATACGTCACCTACTGGACCGCCTGGGTGGACGGTGAGGGCCGCATGCAGTTCCGCCCCGACATCTACGGCAAGGACGGCCTCGCCGCCAATCAGTTCGACTGACCGTCCGGCGGAGGCCACCTCCGTCGCCCTGCCCTCCACACCCCCGCGCGGCCCCCGCCGCCCGGGGGTTATTCCTAATCCTCGCCAAGGCTCCCCCGCGCATACCCCAATCGAATTTGGCTCCACCCCGGTCACAAGTTACCAATTAAGAACATAACGGCCGCCCGGCGCACTCCGGCGAGCCGACTTTTTTGGGCTTGCAGACTTCCGGGTTCAGGGGTAACACCATGGGACACAAGGGTGACAGCCAGTCGACCAATCCACTGCTCAACCGCGCGGCCCTGGCCGCGGTGCTGATTTCCCTCGCCACCCAGGCGGCGGGCGACGGGCGCAGCGACGAGCAATCCAGTACAGCGGCAGAGGAAAAGTCCGCGCAGGAGACGGCCGGGCCGGCGGCCACCGGCAGCCAGCCTGACCGGCTGGATGGTTACAGTCCGTTTACTCCCTACGGCCGCCAGTACGCCCTGATGCGGGAAGAGCGCGCGCGCTACCACGCGCTGTCACAGGAGGATGTCTGGCAGCCCCTGCCGGACGGGCAACCGCTGGCACCGGGTATGCAGGACAACCGGGTCAGGATGCTGCGCTCGCTGCTGATGCAGTACGGTGACTTGCCACTCACGGCGGATATGGATGGTGGCGACAGCGAGGCCACCCGGAATCCGGAGCACTACGACAAGGCCCTGCGCCGCGCGGTGGAGCGCTTCCAGCGCCGCCATGGACTGCGCGCCGACGGCATCGTCGACAAAAATACCCGCACCGAACTCAATACACCGCCGGAACAGAAGCTCGCGGTGCTCGACGCCAATCTCCAGCGCTGGCAGCAGATGCCCAAGGATCTCGGGCAGCGCTATATCCTGGTCAATATTCCCGAATACACCCTGCGACTGATCGACCGCGAGCGCGAGCAGTACCGCATGCGGGTGGTGGTGGGCAAACCCAAGCACGCCACGCCAGAGCTGGCTACCCGGCTTACCCGGGTGGTGTTCAACCCCACCTGGACGGTACCTGCCAACATCGCCCTGCGGGAATTGCTGCCCAAGGGCAGTGCCAAGCTGGTAGCGGGCGGCTATCGCCTGGTCAACAACCGCGGCAAATCCGTGCCGTTCAGCGGCAGAAACCTGCGCGCCCTGCGCCTCGGCAGCGTCGCCCTGCAGCAGCGCGGCGGTGAAGGCAACGCCCTCGGGCGGTTCAAGTTCGTGATTCCCAATCGCCAGGCCATTTTCCTGCACGACACCAATCACAAGACACTGTTCAAAAAGCGACAGCGCGCTTTCAGCCACGGCTGCATCCGCCTGGAGAAACCCCAGGAGCTGGCGCAGATACTGCTGGATAGCCAGGGTAGCCACCGCAAGTGGAACGAAGAAAAACTGGCTCGTGTAACCACAGGGACCCGCACCCGCGCAGTGGAATTACTGCGCCCGATTCCGGTGTACATCGCCTACTGGACAGCGTGGGTGGATGAGGAAGGATTGCTGAACTTTCGCCCGGATATCTACGGGCGCGACCACCAGCAGAACCTGGTGGACAACAGCCGCGAGTAGCGGGAGGGGGTTACCATGTCGACCCGTTCAGCCCATAAACGCCACTGGAAAATACTGCTGAGCGCCATTGCGCTGTGCAGCGGTGGCCTGCTGTCGCCCGCCGGCGCCGCCCGCCTGCCGCCGCCGGATGCCGTGGATTTCGCCACCGCCGGCGATCAACTGCGCACCCATGCGCAACGCTATCGCACCATTGCACAAAGCTGGCGCCCGCTGGATGCGGGCGCCCCCCTGCACCCGGGACAGCGGACCCCCAGGGTGGCGCAGTTGCGCAAACTGCTGCGCAGCTACGGCGACTACACCGGCTTTCCGGGCCCGGTGCAATTGCGCGCCAGTGATCCGCAGCGCTTCGACGCGGGAGTGCAATATGCGCTGGAACGCTACCAGCGCCGCCACGGCCTGGCCGTCACCGGGAGTGCCGACGACGCCACGCTGGCAGAACTGGCGCGCCCGCCGGCGGAACTGGCACGCCTGCTGGAGCTGAATGCGAGCCGCTGGGACAAACTGCCCGACGCCCCCGGCGAGCGCTATATTCTGGTGAATATTCCCGAGTACCAGCTGCAGCTGGTGGAGAAACAGAAAGTCTCCCTGGCGATGAAAACCGTGGTGGGGAAAAGCAGCAAACGCACCCCTTCGATGAACAGCAAGGTGGCGTCGGTGGTGTTCAACCCCACCTGGACGGTGCCCCGCAGCATTCTGCTCACCGACCTGTTGCCGAAGGCGCGCAGCAATCCCGAGGCCATGCACAAGCGCGGCTACCGGGTGGTGAAGTACGGCACCAACAACACCAACCCGATTTCAGAAAAGGGGATCGAAAGCGCCGCCAGCGGCAAGGCCACCCTGCGGCAGATCGCAGGCCCGGGCAACACCCTCGGGCGGGTCAAGTTTGTGGTCCCCAACAAGCAGGCGATCTTCCTGCACGACACCCAGGCCCAGAGCCTGTTCGAACACCACCACCGCGCGTTCAGCCACGGCTGTATCCGCCTGGAGGAGCCGGAAGAGCTGGCCTATGCCCTGCTGAAGCCCCAGGGCTGGGACAGAACCCGGGTAGCCCAGGCCACCACCGGCGATGAATCCGTCACCATCAGGGTGGACAACCCACCCGCCGTCTTCATTACCTACCTGACCGCTTGGGTGGACCCCCTCGGCCGCGTGCAATTCCGCCCGGACATCTACCACCTGGACCGGTGAAGCGCCTCCTTCTTTAGGCCGGTATCCCGGGACCGCTGTCCTTTTGCGGCCCCAAACGGCTTCTCAGAACGATTCTTCTATCTGTGGTCGCCTGGCGCCGCAATGTAGTGGGTGCACTGACTACCTCCCATCCCCGCGCAATAGAGCAATTTGTTGCCCAGCCGCCCTCCCGTTGGTCTGCCCTCCCCCTCCACCAGCCCCCGGAAAGCCGCCCAATTCACCATTTCACCTCGCTAAAGCCCGCGAGAACACTGCCTCTCGGCCTGAACGCCCGGTTCTGGAACCCCCGAGTCACAGAAAAATAAAGTTCCACTAATGACAACGTTGTCATCCATTTGGAAGGTTTTTTTGTGGCCCACCGGCAACAAAAATTCACATGCGGTAGTAGCATAGAATTAAATTTTCCAGATCGTTTTTTGATCAATTCCTCATTACCCCGGATCTGTTTGTAACCAAAGGTCATTTTTTGTACAGTGCAGCCATACCGAGTGGCACCGGAGGCAACTCAAACAAGGCATCACTCATCACAACCAAAGGCGGTAACAGGGTATGAAAGAACTTTCCAGACGCAGGTTTTTAGCAGTTTCTGCAGCGACCGCGGCGGCGGTTTCAGCCGGCCCGGCACTGGCGAAAGTAGGTAAATCGCGCACTCTGAAGATGCGCAACCTGCACACCGGTGAGCGCCTGAGCACAGCATACTGGGCAGAAGGCGACTACCTGGGCAGCGGCCTCAAGCAGTTCAACCGACTGCTGCGCGACCACCGCGCGAACGAGGTTACACGCATGGACCCGAAACTGTTCGACATCGTGTACAAACTGAAAGAAAAGCTGGGCCATAACGGTGAAATCGAGATTATCTCGGGCTACCGTTCGCCGAAAACCAACGCCAAACTGCGCGCCGCAGGCCGCGGTGTAGCACGCCGCAGCTACCATACTCGCGGCATGGCACTGGACATCCGCATGCCTGGCGTGCCCCTGTCCAAGCTGCGCAAGGCGGCGCTGGAACTGAAGGCCGGTGGCGTAGGCTACTACCCGAAGTCCAACTTCGTACACGTAGATACTGGTCCGGTTCGCCGCTGGTAATCCCAGCCCCAGCGAACCCCAGACAAAAAACCCGGGCTCTGCCCGGGTTTTTTCGTTTCCGCAGGTTTATCCCGCAGGGCTGGTCAGGCTCACCGGGGTAATATCCTCCTCCCGCGCAGGCACCCGGGTCTCCCCGGAAATCAGCCCGATAATTCCCTCGACCTGCTGCCTGCTGCGCTGCAGTTCATCCGGGTGTGCAAGCTCGATCGGGTCCTCCATTTTCAGCAGGCGCGCTTCCAGCAGGGTAAACGCCTGTGCCAGTGCCGCGCTCTGGTGCTGGTCCAGCATCAGGTCCGCCAGGCCACTGCCACTTTCCGGTACCCAGTTGCCCTGCAGGGTGCGCAACATCGCCAGCAGCGCCTGCTTGGAATCCCCGGCGCGACCGCTCTCCACATCACTCTCCGAGCTCTCGGGAATGCGCGGCAGCACCTCGTCCCGCAGCAGTTTGACGTGGGCCCCGCGCAGGGTCTGCAGGCGCGCCGCCGGCGCCTGTGCCAGGAACTGCTGGGACAGGTCATTGGCGGACAGCGGCCAGCGGTTCGCCAGCGCGTGGACATCCTCTCCGATGCCTTCGGCAATCAGGCGGGTCAGCTCGCGACGCCGGTTGGCCGCCAGAGCCTCCGGGTGTTCGCCACCGGAGGCGGCCTCAAACTGGGTCGCGGTGCGCTCGCTGGTGGGCCCCCAGAGCATGACCTCGAGGGCGTGAAACCCGGTGCTCGCCTCCTCGTGGGCGGTGAGACGGTGCTGTTTGCGCAGGTTCATCAGGGTGAGTTCGATGGCGGTGTCGTTGACGATGCCGCTGTCGGAATAGCCCGGCACCGTGTCCAGGTAACCGGCCTGGGCAGGCCAGCTGTCCAGCGCCAGCATCAGGCCCGCGCCCTGCTGCTGCAGCTCCCCGGGTGCAAATGCCACCTGGATGTACGGCAGTGCCGCGGCCAGTTCCCGATGCGCGTCCAGCCACGCCAGCTTGGTCGCCTCGAGATGGTCTTCAGTGGGAGATTCCAGCAGTGTACGCACCGCCCGCTCCAGGGCCTCCGTCGCGGCCTGGGCATCGATGACCTGGGTCTGCCCGGCCTGCCACAGGGCCCGGCTCAACTCCTCGGCCGCGGCGGTGCTCACGGTGGGCACCTGTTGCGCGGCGGGCTCGGAGGCCGGCTCAGTTTCCGCTTTCTTTTCACAGCCGGCGCTGGCGAGCAATAGCGCTGCCATTGCTGCCGCTGCCAGCGGCGGAAAAGCCCGGTTGATTACTGCAAAAGGCACTGCTCTGATCACTGTTGTGTGCTTCCCGAATCCTGAATTGTCGCCAATTTAAACTGCCATTCCATCTGTTGCCGTCCGGCTGCCGTCGCCGCGGGCCTCACAGGTTCAGCGCATCGACGTACGCCGAACTTTTATCCCGCAGGCTGATCACCTGCCAGCCCCGCTCCAGCGCTTCGCGGCGCAAGCGCTGGTCGGGATCCACCGCAACCGGGTGCTCCACCTGCTGCAACAGCGGCAGGTCGTTGATGGAATCACTGTAGAACCACTTTTCCCCGCGCTCGAACTGCGCGTTCTGCGCCAGCCACTGCTGCAGCCGCAGCACCTTGCCGCTCTGGAAACAGGGCTCTCCGGCCACACGCCCGGTAAAGCGACCCGCCACTTCTTCCGGCTCCGTGGCCAGCAGGGTGTCCACCCCCAGGCGGGTGGCGATGGGCTCGACCACAAAGCGGTTGGTGGCGGTAATGATCATGATGTGGTGACCGGCATCCCGATGGCGCGCGATCAGCGATTCCGCATGGGGCAACCAGATTTCACTGATTACCTCCTCCATGAATTCCTGCTGCAGGTTCTCCAGCTGGCCCCTGGACAACTGCGCCAGCGGCTCCAGGGCAAATTCCAGATAGGCGAAGATATCCAGCTCACCGCGCTGGTAATCCCGGTAGAAGCGATCGTTCTCACTGCGGAAACGCTCGCCATCCACGCACTCCCGGGCAACCAGAAACTCGCCCCAGGCGTGATCGCTGTCGCCACCGATAAGGGTGTTGTCCAGATCAAAAATCGCCAACTGCACTGAAATCTCCTTTTATTCAATATAGGGCACTGGTGACGCCTGTGTGATCCTGCGGACTACGTTTTGTGGCATCCATCCCGAACTGCCTGCGCAGCGGCTCACAGCAGCAGTGCTTTGCAGCCAGCACCGCAGGTTGTCGCCCATTTCGCCCGTGCGGCGGGCGATTTTACCCCGCATGGGCCGGCCATACACAGACTGATATCACTGAATTGCCGTAATTCGGTCGCTGTGGAACAATGCTTGGCAATAGGTGTGGCGAGGACTACACCGTACAGAATTGAGGATGGAATTTTGGGCGACGGCAAGCAAACTCCCGCCGGGCGAAAAAAACGCCGCAGACCCGCCAGAAACTCCACGCGCAACGACAAGCCCAATGCCGGTAAAAACAATCGCCGGCAGGCCGCGGAAGCCACTGGTAACACTTCGGGTAACGACAGCAATATCGACAGCGAGGGCTTCCGCCCCAACGTCGGCATCGTTGTGCTGAATACACGCGGCCAGGCACTGTGGGCGCGCAGGGTGGGCGGCAAAGACGCGTGGCAATTTCCCCAGGGCGGTATCAACCCCGGCGAGACTCCGGAACAGGCACTGTATCGGGAGCTATACGAAGAAGTGGGGCTGACGCGCAGCCAGGTCACCCTGTTGGCCGCGACCCGCGGCTGGCTGCGCTACCGGCTGCCGCAGCGACTGGTGCGCAAGCGCTCGGAACCGCTGTGTATCGGCCAGAAGCAGAAATGGTTCCTGCTGCGGCTGGAGGCCGATGAAAGCAACATCAGCTTCAACAACGGCTACAAACCGGAATTCGATCACTGGCGCTGGGTCAGCTACTGGCACCCGTTGACCAAAGTGGTGACCTTCAAGCGCGAGGTATACCGGCGCGCACTCACGGAGCTCGCGCCCACCCAGTTGCAACTGGAAAGACACTGGTATCAGCGCGAGCGCTGATTGCCCCGCGGGCGGCCGCCCCGCAATCCCGCGCGCCCGCCCGCTCCGGGCCGGCACAACGGGAGTAAAGTACACACGGCGAGGATGCCAATTTGCTCGGATCACTGCGCAGTATCGTTCAGGAAGTCAACACCGCCAGGGACCTCCACTCAGTGCTGGACATCATTGTCCGCCGGGTGCGCGAGGTCATGGAAACCAGGGTGTGCTCCGTGTATTTGCTCGACAAGCAGTCCGGCAACTATGTGCTGATGGCCACCGAGGGCCTGAACAAGGATTCTGTGGGCCAGGTGCACATGGCGCCCGGCGAGGGTCTGGTGGGTAACGTGGTGACCCGCGAGGAGCCGATCAACCTGGAGCAGGCCGAAGCCCACCCGGCATTCCAATACTTCCCCGCCACCGGCGAAGAGCGCTTCTCTGCGTTCCTCGGCACCCCGATCATCCATCACCGCAATGTGCTCGGCGTACTGGTAGTCCAGCAGGCCGAAAAGCGCCGCTTCGACGAGGGTGAAGAGGCCTTCCTCGTCACCCTTTCCGCGCAGCTCGCCGGCGTTATCGCCCACGCCGAGGCCACCGGCGCACTCGCCACCATCGGCCAGCAGCGCAATGAGGCAAAATTCACCGGCCTCGCGGCCTCTCCCGGGGTCGCCATCGGCCGCGCGCACATCGTCGCGCCTCCCGCCAACCTCGCCGCGGTACCCTTCGCCTGCAGCATGGATGTGGAGGGCGAGCTGGCACTGTTTCACCAGGCACTGGCGGCTGCGCGGGAAGAGATCCGCGACGTGGGAGAGCGGCTCAAGGACAACCTGAACAAGGAAGAGCGCGCGCTGTTCGATGCCTACATCAGCATGCTCGACGACAATTCCATTGCCGTGGAGGTGTGCGAGCGGATACGCCAGCAGCTCACCGCCAGCCGCGCCTGGGCCGAAGTGATGCTGGAACACGTGCGCCGCTTCGAGGCCATGTCCGACTCCTATTTCCGCGACCGCGCCGCGGATGTGCGCGACCTGGGCGCGCGGGTACTGATGCACCTGCGCCAGCAGGAACAGAGCCAGCGGGACTACCCGGACAACACGGTACTGGTAGGCGAGGAACTCACTGCGGCGGTACTGGCGGATGTGCCGCGGGAGAAGCTCGCCGGCCTGGTTTCGGTCAAGGGTTCCGCCAACAGCCACGTCGCCATCATTGCCCGCGCCATGGGCCTGCCCGCGGTGATGGGTGCCCAGGAGCTGCCGTGGGAGCAGGTGGACGGCACCGAGCTGGTGGTGGACGGCTACCGCGGCGAATTGCATATCCACCCCGGCCCCGAACTCAAACGCCGCTACGACGCCATTGTTGCGGAAGAGCGAGAGCTGGCGGCCAACCTGGACTACCTCGCCAAGCTCCCCTGCGAAACTGCCGACGGCCACCGCATCCGCCTGTGGGTGAATACCGGCCTGATGGCCGACGTGGTGCGCTCCCTGGAGCGCGGCGCCGAAGGGGTCGGACTCTACCGCACCGAGGTGCCCTTCCTGCTGCGGGACCGCTTCCCCTCGGAAGAGGAACAGCGGGAGATCTACCGGGAACAGCTACAGGCGTTTGCGCCGCGCCCGGTCACCATGCGCACCCTGGATATCGGCGGCGACAAGGCGCTGGCCTACTTCCCCATCGAGGAAACCAATCCCTTCCTGGGCTGGCGCGGTATCCGCGTCACCCTCGACCACCCGGAGATCTTCCTCGCCCAGGTGCGGGCGATGATGAAAGCCAGCCTGGGGCTCGACAACCTGCGCATCATGCTGCCGATGATCAGCGGCGTCAGCGAACTGGAGGCGGCGCGCAAACTGGTGGACCGCGCCTTCGACGAGCTGGTCGATGAGGGCTACGAGATCAAACGCCCACCACTGGGAATCATGATCGAGGTACCTTCCGCGGTTTACCAGGCGCGGGAGCTGGCGGCACGGGTGGATTTCATGTCCGTGGGCAGCAACGACCTCACCCAGTACCTGCTGGCGGTCGACCGCAACAACAGCCGGGTGGCCGGTATCTATCACAGCTTCCACCCGGCGGTATTGCAGGCGCTGTTACAGGTAGTGGTTGCCGGTCATGAAACCAATACCAAGGTGGGTATCTGCGGCGAGCTGGCGGGAGACCCCGGCGGCGCCCTGCTGCTGGTGGCCATGGGTTACGACGTGCTGTCGATGAATGCCACCAACCTGCCGCGGGTCAAGGCCGCACTGCGGGAGGTGAACAAGCGCGAACTGGACCGGTTGCTGCAGCAGGTCCTGAAGATGGAATGCCCGGAGCAGATCGAGGAAAAACTGCACGGCTACCTGCAGGACCTGGGCCTCAAGGCACTGATGCAGCCGCAGCACGAAAGCTCCCCCACTCCGGACCAATAGCCTCTCACCCGCCTTTTCCAGGCCACACCTGTGTGTAACAGCCTGTAATCGACTACAAAACCATAAAATTGTAGAATTTTATGCCACGCGGGACATTGGGGCGCACATGTGCGACCGGGTGTCTGTAAAACTCACCAGATAAAGAGACAACAACAATGCTAAAGAAACTCATCCTTCTGACATTTCCATTCGTCCTCACCGCCTGTGTCACGCCGGTGGCGCTGGAAGAGCAGAGTGCCAAGCCGGAATACCAGGTACGCGAGCCGGTACTGATCTCGGTGATCGACCAGCGTCAGCGGGTAAAGGACGGCAAAGCGGAAACCTATGTGGGCAAAGCGCACGCCTCTTTTGGTATTCCCGTGGACTGGCACGTCAAGCAGGTTCTGGCTACCGAGCCCGAAGACAAGCAGCGCACCCTGGCCCAGTTCCTGGAGCACCGCCTGGTGACCGGCCTCAACAACACCGGCTGGAGCGCCAAGGCTGCAGACCTGAAACAACTGCCCGATAGCGAACAGGTACAGGACCTGCTGCTTGAGCGGGATGCCACCAAAATGATTACCCTGGTCCTGAACGAGTGGTACTTCAGCATCAACCTGAACTGGGTGTCCGCATTCAACTTCGATACCGACACCAACATCCTGGTGTACGACCTGGCCCGCGGGCAACTGGTTTCCAAGAACATCAAGGAGCGGGACGTGGTTGACGAGCAGGCCAGCCAGTCCCCGCAAAACAACGTGCTGCTGGCCTACAAGGCACAGCTGGACCAGCTGATCAACGATCCGGAAGTGCGCCAGGCGGTCTCCTACGACTGACGAACGGCCGAATCTAGCGACAAAAAAAACCGGGCAATGCCCGGTTTTTTTTGTCGCGAATGAAAGAGGTGATCAGTCCTCTTCGCTCTCCGCCTTGTAGGCGTCGGCGTCCAGCAGCTTGCCCAGCTCGCTTTCATCGCTGGGCTTGATCTTGAAGAACCAGCCGTCGTCGTAGGGGCTGGAGTTGACGGTCTCCGGCTCGTCTTCCAGCGCTTCGTTCACCGCTACCACTTCGCCGGAAATCGGCGAGTAGATGTCGCTCGCCGCTTTTACCGACTCAACCACGCCCGCCTCGTCGCCGGCAGACAGGGTGGTACCCACTTCCGGGGTTTCCACGTAAACCACATCACCCAGTGCATCCTGGGCGTGATCGCTGATGCCTACGGTGACGGTGCCGTCCTCTTCCAGCCGCGCCCACTCGTGGCTGGAGGCGTATTTCAGTTCGCTGCGAATTTCGCTCATGAGCGTTTCCCTCAAAATAAACTGCTAAACAGTGTATGCAATTAAATCAGTATTCAAAAAGTGTCGGCGCTGCGGAGTAAGCGTGCACTCACACCAGCGGTTTGCCATTGCGCACGAAGCTCGGTTTCACGACCCGCACAGGTACCAGCTTGTTGCGGATTTCCACCTCCGCGGTCTCACCCACGGCCACCGGAACCCGGGCCATGGCGATGGAGTAACCGAGGGTCGGCGAGAAGGTGCCGCTGGTGATGATACCGCGGCGTTCGGAGCCGTCCACCACTACGGACTGACCAGCGCGCAAAACGCCGCGCTCTTCCAGCACCAGGCCCACCAGCTTGTTTTCCACGCCTGCCTGCTTCTGCGCCACCAGCACCTCGCGGCCGATAAAGTCCCGCGACTCCGGCTCCCAGGCGATGGTCCAGCCCATATTCGCCTCCAGCGGGGAAGTGTCGTCGTCCATCTCGTGGCCGTACAGGTTCATACCCGCTTCCAGGCGCAGGGTATCCCGCGCTCCCAGGCCGCAGGGGGCAACGCCGGCATCCGCCAGCGCCTGCCAGAAACCGGGGGCATCTTCGTTGTTGAGCATGATTTCCAGGCCGTCCTCGCCGGTGTAACCGGTGCGCGCCACAAACCAGTCGCCGCGGGCGACGCTGTGGAACACCTTGAGGCCATCGATGGCAGCGGTCCAGTCGATACCCATCACTTGCTTCACCTTGTCGATGGCCTGCGGTCCCTGGATGGCAACCATTGCCAGGTGCGGGCGCTCGGTGAGGGTGACATCGAAGGCCTGGGCCTGCTGGTTCATCCACGCCAGGTCCTTTTCCCGGGTCGCGCAGTTGACTACCACGCGGTAATCCGGGTCGCGGAAGTAGACGATCAGGTCGTCGACCACACCGCCCTTGTCATTCAGCATACCGGTATACAGGGCCTTGCCCGGGGTGCCGGCCAGCTTGGCGACATCGTTCGCCAGCAGCTTTTGCAGGTAGGCGGTGGCGCCCTCACCCTCGACATCCACCACGGTCATATGGGATACGTCGAACATACCGGCATCGGTGCGCACCTTGTGGTGCTCGTCCAGCTGGGAGCCGTAGTGCAGCGGCATGTCCCAGCCGCCAAAATCCACCATTTTGCCGCCCATGGCGACGTGGGCATCGTAGAGTGCCGTTTTGTTTCCCATTAGTGATCCCGCATGATTTCCGGTAGTTGATTATTCCGCGCCCGTTTTCGGCTCAGAAGACCCCGAGTCGCCGGCACGTCCATTTATGGCGGCGTATTCTAACGGCCGCGGAACAGAAGATGCCAGATGGCAACACTCTGCAAAGACTAGCAGCCACAGTGAAAAATTTTACCCGGGGGCCGCAGAACAGTGCGCGCTGCCGCAGGGAACGCCGCCAGCGCCTGTTTCATCCCCCGGCAGGAAAATCCCTGCGAAAACTTGTGCCGCTATATCAATATGCGAAAAAATAACTTTTGGCACTAAAGCGATTCCAGTAGCTTTAGCCGACACTGAACAGGAACTGCGCACAAAATATGGACTGGTCTGGCTGGTTTTCCCTTTTTCTCGTCTTCGCCGTACTGGCCACACTGATCTTCACCCGCATCCAGGCCTATCTGGTGATGATGGCTGCGCTCACCCTGTTGAGCGTGTCCGGGATACTTACCCCCGGCGAGGCCCTGTCCGGCTTCAGCAACAGCGGCCTGATTACCGTCGCCGCCATGTTTGTGGTCGCCGCCGGCATCCACTCCTCCGGCGGCATCGACATGCTGGTAAAAAACGTGCTCGGCCGCCCCACCACCGCCCGCTCCGCGATGCTGCGCATTTTCGCACCGGTGGTGGCCCTGTCCGGTTACCTGAACAACACGCCGGTGGTGGCCACCATGATCCCGGCACTGAACTCCTGGGCCAAGCGCATCGACATAGCGCCGTCGAAGCTGATGATCCCCCTGAGCTACGGCGCCATTCTCGGCGGCACCCTGACCCTGATCGGCACCAGTACCAATCTGGTGGTGAATGGCCAGTACCAGTCCATCACCGGTAACGACGGTTTCTCCCTGTTTTCCATTGCCGCCGTGGGCCTGCCCGCGGCGCTGGTGGGCATCGCCTTTATGCTGATTTTCTTTCCACGCTGGCTGCCGGACCGCCGCGAGAAGCGCCCGTTCGGCAACCTGCGGGAATTTACCCTGGAAGTGGCCGTAGACAGCGACGGTCCGCTGGCGGGCACCACGGTGGAAGACGCGGGCCTGCGGGGCCTGCGCCGGGTGTACCTGGTGGAAATCGAGCGCGACAACAGGGTGATCACACCGGTGCGTTCGGAAGAGGTGCTGCGCGGTGGCGACCGCCTGGTATTCGCCGGCGAAACCGAAGCCATCTCCGACCTGCTGCGCATGCGCGGCATTGTGCCGTCGGAGGAGCACGACACCAGCATCCCGCTGAAGCCGGATTTCAGTGAGCGCCGCCTGGTGGAGGTGGTGGTGTCCCCCCACTGCGAGGTGATCGGCAACAGTATCCGCGACGCCCAGTTTCGCAAGCGCTACGGCGCGGCGGTACTGGCGGTTGCGCGCAATGGCCAGCGGGTGGCGGGCAACCTGGGCAGTACCAAGCTCAAGGCCGGTGACTCGCTGCTGCTGGAGGCGCGCCCGGGGTTCGTACTGCGCCAGCGCTACAGCAAGGATTTCCTGCTGATCAACGACCTGGAGGCGGAGAGCCCGCGGCACGAGAAGGGGCTTACCTCGTGGCTGATCCTGATCGCGATCGTGCTGGCCGCCGGCACTGGCCTGATCAGTATGCTGAACGCGTCGCTGATCGGTGCCGGGGCAATGCTGGTGACCCGCTGCTGCTCGGTGAACCAGGCGCAGAAGAGCCTGGACCTGCCGGTGCTGATTACCATTGCGGCGTCGTTTGCGCTGGGTGTGGCGCTGCAGAAAACCGGGGTGGCCGCCGCGGTGGCGGCTTCGGTAATCCAGCTGTCGAATGGGCACCCGTGGCTGATGCTGGTGCTGGTTTACCTGTGTGTGTCGCTACTGACGGAGATGGTCACCAACAATGCGGCGGCGATCATCATGGTGCCCATTGTGCTGCAGATTACCGGCAGCGCGGGGCTGAACCCGGAGCCATTCATGTTCGCGGTGATGATGGCGGCCTCCGCCAGCTTCGCCACGCCCCTGGGCTACCAGACCAACCTGATGGTGTACGGCCCCGGCGGCTACCGTTTCTCCGACTACCTGAAGGTGGGCATTCCCATGAACCTGCTGGTGGGCGGCGTGACCATCGCCGTACTGCTGACTGGCTGGGACCTGACGGCAGCGGGGTAAGCCTCTACCCAGCCATGTATTTTTTTCTGGCGCACGGGGGCCAGCGGCAGTATAAAGACCACCCGCGCGCAAGCTGGAAAGCCCAAGCCCGGCCAACCTCCCCGTTAGCGGCCACTCCGGCCACCTGTTTGGACCTGCCCTGTTTGAACGCTGTATTTTCCGCCGCGGAAGACGCCTGGCGCCGCGGCCCCGATGGCGACGATCCGCTGGATCGCATCGCCGATGCCCTGCGTGGCCCCGGCTATATCGTATTGCCCGCGCCGCTGCCGCCGGCACTGCTGGGGGCTCTGTTGCGACACTTCCGCTCCATCGACCGCTCGCGTTTCCAGAGCGCGGGCATCGGCCGCGAGAGCGAGCACCAGGTGAACCAGTTTGTGCGCACCGACGAGATTTTCTGGCTCGACAGGAGCAACCCCGCGGTGGCGGCCTACCTGAACTGGGCCGAATCCCTGCGCCTGGGGTTGAACCGGCGCCTGTTCCTGGGGCTGTTCGACTACGAGTGCCACTACGCCCGCTATGACTGCGGCAGCTTTTACAAGAAGCATCTGGACGCGTTCAAGGGCAGTACCAACCGCATTGTCAGCACGGTGCTGTACCTGACCCCCAACTGGCAGCCAAAAGACGGCGGCGAGCTGCAGATCTATGCACCCGGCAGCGATGAGGTGATCGAGAAGGTGGCGCCCCGCTTCGGGCAGATGGTGGTCTTTCTCTCGGAAGAGTTTCCCCACGAGGTGCTCACCAGTCACCGCAGCCGCTACAGCGTAACCGGCTGGTTCCGGGTCAATAACAGCCTCGGGGAAAATATCGACCCGGCCCGCTGAGCGGGCCGCGGTCGGGCCGGTCACGGCAGATTAGCGTCGACGGCGGATCACGGAACTCAGTGCACCGCCGCCACTTCGCGCAGCAGTTCGGCGAAGTTGGCCGGGGCGTCGATGGGAAACTCCATGTGCAGGCGCGCCGCCACATCCTCAACGCTGATCACGCCGCGCACCTGGTGCTGCTCGGTGTCTACCACCACGCAGTGCCGCTGGCCGCTGCGGCGCAGGGTTTCCAGCACATCACGGATACTGGCACTCTGTAGTTCTGTGTAATTGAGCTGCTGCAGGCGATCGCGATTGCGCATCAGATCGCCCACGGTCAAATCCCCGCGGCGGATACCCGCTGCCACACACTGCATCACCCGCTGGTAGGAGACATCTTCCGCGGTGAGCATGCCGATAAATTCTCCGCGATGATTCATCACCAGGGCCGAGGCCATGTGTGCGGTGCGCAGCACCTGTGCCGCGTCCAGGGCGGACATGTTGGCAGTCAGTACCGCCGGGTGATGTTCCTTGAAATCGGTCAGGAACCGGAGCGCGGGGGAATCCAGGGAAAGCTCGTGGAATTCTTCCGGGAATACCAGCTGGTCCGCAGCGGCAAGCGGGGTCAGGGTAAGTTTTTTCATGGCAATAAATCTCTTGTTCCGGTTGCGGCAATGCACGCACAACGCCAGCAACCCGGATGGTCGGGTGATACCAGCGACAAAGCGGACAGCCGCCGGTATCAGATTCGATAACAGAAAGAATTTATTGCCGGACCGGAGGCCCGCGAATGGTGTGCGCGATGCGCGCGACGGAGACAGGATGGTAGGAATTGCAACTCGGAACTACCGCGGTCGTGGCCGCGCGGAAGGTGTAACGGTCGACGGTAACCGCTTGTGGATCCGGTTCATCCGGCTCGGCGGTGTCGCGATCCGGGGCCAGCATGCCGACCTGCGCGTCAGCGTAATCCAGCGGCACCGCTGCCGGCTCCGCGCGCCCTTCGGCACACAGCAGCACGGATTGCAGCAATATCAGCAGAATACCTAAACGCACGATCACTCGCCCATATTTATTCGGAAATCTTCCTCTCCCTGCTTTATCCGTCCGCCAGGGGTATTTTTCAAGTCGTGTGCGACGAATGGATCTGGCGGATCGTCGGAAACAGCAGCTATTTCCTTTGATGCCTGGCCCGGGTGGATGTTCCCTAGTCTTTTGAATCGTCGCGCTTGCCGTCCCCGGTATCAGGGGCCGGTGACCCCGAATCCGCTGCCGGGTCGTCGTGTATGGAACCGTCTTCCTCCGCTAGCTCCAGTTCCGAGGTGGCATCCTCATCCACCCGCAGACCGTAGCGCCTGGAGCGCCAGCGCCACAGGCGTTTGGCCAGTTCCTGGCGATCCGGAGTCTTGTCCGCCTCGTCGACGATTTCCTCACCCAGCAGGGTCTCGAGAATATCCTCCAGGGTGACCAGGCCCTCCAGGCTGCCGTATTCATCCACCACCGCGCTGATCTGTACCCGGCGCGCCAGCATCTTGTGGAACACCTGATAGATGGCCGCGGTTTCCGGCAGCATCAACAGCTCGCGACCGAGGTTTTTCAGCGGTGTTTCACTTTCGCCGCGGGTATACGCCAGCAGCAGGTCCTGCTTCAACACAAAGCCCACCACCAGGTCCGGGTCGCCCTGCTCAAAAATGGGAATACGGGAAAAGCGGCTTTTTTCCACCTCGGGATAGGCTTCCGCCACGGTGAGGTCGCGGGACAGGGAAAACACCACGGTGCGCGGTGTCATCACTTCGCGCACCGTGTGATCGCGCAGGGTAAAAAACAGATTGTGCAGAATACTGGTTTCGCGGCGCTCCAGCTGGCCTTCCGCCTCCCCCAGCTCCGCCATCACGGCAAACTCTTCGCGGCTGAATCCGGTGAGTGTGGGCCCCCTGGCCATGCCGCGGGTGAGCCAGTCCGACAGCCACACGAACGGTTTGAGTACCCATACCAGGTAGCGCAGGGAATAAGCGGTGACCGGCGCCAGTTGACGCCAGTACAGCGCACCGAGGGTTTTCGGAATAATCTCGGAGAACACCAGGATCAACAGGGTGAGCACGGCGGAGGCCAGCCCCAGGTAGTGGCTGCCGAATACCGCCGCGGCCTGTGCGCCGGCACCGGCAGCGCCAGCGGTGTGGGCGATGGTGTTGAGGGTGAGGATGGCGGCCAGCGGCGCGTTGATATCATCCTTGAGCCGGCGCAGTACCCGGCCCGCGGCGTGCCCCTCGCGCTCCAGCAGACTGATATACGGTTTGGTCACGCTGAGAATGACCGATTCGGCAATGGAGCAAAGAAACGAAAAACCCAGTGCTATCAGTACGTAAATGATCAGCAGTAACATGGCGAATCAGAAGGTCCGTTGGTCCCGCTGCGGGCCGGGCTCTGCCGGTGCAAAACGGCGCGCGCCACCCGCGAGGCAAAACAGAAAGGCCATGACCAGGCCCGCGGCAAAGCCGCCGAGATGCGCCGCATTGGCGATGCCACCGGGAATAAAATAATCCACCACGCCGCTCATGCACACCAGCAGCCACACCACCGCGAGCCAGATGATGGAACCGGGTACGTCGTGCCACGCCGGCTGCCAGCGCTGAATCACGAACGCCGCCCCCACCAGCGCATAGACCACGCCGGACATGCCACCAAACAGCACATGGGGCGACCACCAGTACTGCACCAGATTGGAAGCGAGAGCGCTGACCACAACCAGCAGTGCGAACAGCAGGCTGCCCGCGCGGGCCTCCAGCGAACGACCAATAATCCAGATACCCAGGCTGTTAAACAGCGCGTGAGGCAGCGAGAAATGCACCATTGCCGGCGACCACAGGCGCCAGTATTCCCCCTGTGCCAGGTGCCAGGCGAGGGACGAGCGCTCGAAACTGAAATCCCCCGGCTGCTGGGGAAAGATCACCAGCATTTCCGCCCACCCCTGACGCAACAGCAACCAGCCGATAAAACACAGCGCTATCAGCAGGATACACAGCGGTGTTTCCCCCAGGCGCCACTGGGGGATGGCCGACGGTGGCACTTCCGGTGCGGGCTGCGCTTCGCTTGCCCCGGCATCCGCAACAGAGTCCGCGGCCTCGCCAGCATTGTTCGCGACCGAGTCTTCAGGGTGTGCAGCCGCTTCCGCCTGCTGCTCTTCGTACACGTGCACCGAAATCTGCGACAGGTCCACTTCCCCCGCCTGCCAACGCTGCAGCAACTGGCGCATGGGCTCCACCAGCTGGGGCACCAGGCTCGCGACCTGCTGGCGATTGCGCTCTTCGCTGATACGCAAGGGCAGCTGGTGGCGCTGGATAAACGCCGCCACTTCGGAAAGATCGTCCTGCAGGGAAAATTCGCAGACGGTTACCCACTCACTCAACGGTGCGCCCCTGTACCTGGTGACCGCTGCCAAAAACCTTGCAGGCAGCAGCGCTGAGAATGAAAAATTGCGCGAGGACTCTAACAAATTTTTGCGCAGCGGGACGATAGCCGGCTGCAGCGAATTGCGACAGGCCGCGTGTGCGAGCCAGAAAAAAAAGCGCGGCAACATCGGCCGCGCTTTTCCGTGAGAGGTTCGGTGACAGATTCCCCGGCCAGGCGCACATGTTTAAATCGACATGGCCCGCATAATGATGCGCTTCTTCAGCAGCGGGCTCGCATCCACCATGCTCAGGCCAGTGTTGCGCAGCCAGCGCCAGTGCAGATCCCCGGCGCCAAACAGGGATTTGAAGGTACTCATGGCTTTCAGAGTGGCCGCGTTCTCTCCGCGGCGCCGGCGCTGGTAGCGCGCCAGAACGGAGGCGTGGGACGGCGCAATGTCTCGTGAGAGGGCGCGGTCGATCTCCTCGGTCAGCACCCGCACGTCCATCAGGCCGAGGTTCACCCCCTGCCCCGCCAGCGGGTGGATACTGTGGGCGGCATCGCCGATCAGGGCCGCACCGGGACCGTAATAGGCCTCCGCATGCCGCGCGCGCAGCGCAAAGGAGAAGCGCTCGCTGACCGATTCGATACCGCCGAGGCGGCTCTCGAAGGCCTTTTCCAGGTACAGCGCAAAGGCCTTGTCGTCGAGCATCATCAGCTCCCGCGCCAGCTCGTCGTCCGCCGACCACACCACCGCGCAGTGATTGTCGTCACCGAGCCCCGCGAGCGGTAGGAATGCCAGCGGACCGGTGCTTAGGAAGCGCTGCCAGGCGGTGGACTCGTGCGACTGCTCGCAGCGCGCCACACACACCAGTGCGGTCTGCTTGTATTCCACATCCCGGGTGCGGATGCGCAACAGGTCGCGCACCCGCGAGCGCGCGCCGTCGGCGCCGATCAGCAGGCGCGTGGTCAGCACCGGCGATTCCTCGCCGAGACCATCGTCGTCACTGCGATCGTGCAGCCGCGACTGCAGGTGCCACAGGCCGCAGTCGCGCCACCAGCTCTCCAGCTTGAACCCGGTCACCAGTTCCACGTTGGGCAGCGCCTCGATGCGCTCCCGCAGAGCCTGCAGCACCACATTGTTCTCGACGATATGCCCGAGGTTGGGGAGTTTGACATCGCGGCAGTCGAAATACACCGAACCGGTGCCATCGGCATCCCACACCCGCATCTGGGTATACGGGCATTCCCGCTTGCCGGCTATCAGCTGCCAGGCCCCCACCTCTTCCAGAAGCTCCCGCGACGCTTCGGTGAGCGCCACTACTCGGGCATCGTAGGCATCGGGCTTTACCACCGGGTCCATATCCGACGCTTCCAGCAGCGAAATACGCAGATGCGGGTGGCGTACGGCCAGCAGTGCTGCCTGCGCGGTACCCACCATGCCGCCACCGACGATGGTGACGTCCATTCGCTGTCTGTTCATAGGCGGTCGCTCCCCGATAACAACTAATTTAAGAATGCAGGTAATTGTGGAATGCAGGTCGAATCAGAGCGCCAGACCCGCAGCCTGGCGCACAAAGCCAGCCCGCAGCGGCGGTGCCAGGGTGAGCCCCAGCATACCGGCCTGCCGCGCGCCCTGGGCAAACAGGTTGCGGGCCGCAAACAGCGGCGGAATCCGGTCACTGAAGCCGATGGTCAGCAATTGGTCTTGTTGACGTTCGCGCCAATAAGTCTGCAATAAGTCTAGCTCCCCGGGAGAAATTTGCCCGCGGGCCAGCTGTTCGGCGCGCGTGGCAAGCGCCCGCGCCAGCCCGTCGCAGTCCCGCAGGGTCAGGTTGAACCCCTGCCCCGCCACCGGGTGCAGGAAGTGGGCACAATTGCCCACCAGCACCACCCCGCGTCGTACCTGCTCGCGGGCCAGGGACAGCTTCAGCGGGTAGCCACTGACGGAACCCGCACGCAGGATGCGCCCGGCGCGCCAGCCGAAAATCCGCTGCAGCCGGTGGATAAAATCCGCCTCGGCAAGGCCCGCAATCTGGTCCGCGGCGTCCTCGGCACAGGTCCACACCAGCGCCGCGCGGTGCATGCCATCGCGCTTCGGCAGCGGCAGCAGGGCCATGGGCCCGCTGTCGGTAAAGCGCTCGAAGGCGACACCGGCGTGGTCCCGCTGTAACCCTACGGTAGTGACCAGCGCGCGCTGCTGGTAGTGCACTTCGCGGGTTTCTATACCGAGACTGCGACACAGGGGGGAATCGACACCGTCGGCGACCACCAGCAGCCGGGCGTGCAGCGTCTGCTCGCCCCGCTCTTCACCCTCGCCGCGCCACCGCAACAGTGTGCCGTCGGCCTGCATGGTCACACCGGCAACCTCGGCGGGCGCGATCACCCGCGTCGCGGTTGCCGCCAGCGCGCGGTGCAGCACCGGCCCGAGGGCGGCATTTTCGATCACTGCCCCCAGCATGCCGTCGAAACTGGCCGCCTTTTCCCGCCGGGCATCGAGGGAAACCCCGAGAGTGTGCCCGCGATCGGACACCTGCACCTGACGGATCGGCGCGGCATATTCCCGCAGCGCCGGCCACAGCCCCAACTCGGCAAAAATCTGCAGGCTGCCGGCGGCAATCGCGGTGGCGCGGGTATCGAAACTCGGCAGCTCGATCGCCGCCCCGGGCCCCCGCAGCGGGTGCTGTTCCAGCAGGGCCACTCGTAATGCGGGACAGTGGTGCGCGAGCAACAGCGCCAGGCTGGCCCCGGCCATGCCGCCACCCACGATCGCCACGTCGCAGCTGTGTGCCGCACCCGGCTGGACAGAATCCCGCTTTTCCGGGCTATTGTTTTGCGGATCATTCATAACAGCGCTTCCTGAACCAGTTCACCGGAACGCATCAGATATTCGATATCCGCCACCGTTTTCGGTGCGGCTGCCGACAACACCTGTGCGCCGCCCTTCAGCAGCGCAACGTCGTCCTCGATACGGATACCGATGCCGCGGAATTTTTCCGGCACTTTTGCCTCGTCAGAATGGATATAAATACCCGGCTCCACCGTCATCACCATGCCGACCTCCAGCTGGCGCCAGCGGCCATATACCTTGTAGTCACCCACGTCGTGTACATCCATTCCCAGCCAGTGTCCCACCCGATGCATGTAAAAGCGGCGATAGGCGCCGGATTCGATCAGCCCGTCGACACTGCCGCGCAGCAGGCCGAGATCTTTCAGGCCCTCGGTAATGACCTTGACGCTGGCCATGTGCGGGTGATCCCAGTCGTTGCCGGCGACGATGTTCTCGATCGCTGCCTGCTGGCTGGCGAGGACGATTTCATACACCGCTTTCTGCGCACCGCTGAATCGGCCGTTGACGGGAAAGGTGCGGGTAATATCCGCGGCGTAGCCGCGGTATTCACAACCGGCATCGATCAGTACCAGATCGCCATTTTTCAACTGCGCCCTGTTGCTGCAATAGTGCATCACCAGCGCGTTGGCTCCGCCGCCGACAATGCTCGGATAGGCCGGTTCACGGGCACCGTTGGCCATAAAGGTATGCAGCAACTCCGCCTCCAGCTGGTACTCCCACAGGCCCGGTTTGCACGCCGCCATTGCGCGACTGTGGGCCTGGGCACTGATCTCCGCGGCCCGCGCCATCAGACGGATTTCCGCCGCACTCTTGAACAGGCGCAGGTCGTGCAGTAACGGATCCAGGCTGACCATTTCCGGTGCACCGCTGCTACCGGGAGCGCTGTCGATGCTGGACAGGTAATGCTGCAGGCGGCGATCCAGCTGCGGAAAGCGGCCCATGGTGTAGTAAATATAATCGCGCCCTTCCAGCAACCCGGGAAGAATGTCATCCAGGTCGCCGATGGGGAAGGCATCGCACAGCCCGCAGTTTTCCACCGCCTGCTCCGGCCCCATGCGCGGGCCGTCCCACAGCTCTTTTTCCGCATCGCGCTCGCGACAGAACAGCAGAGACTCGCCCTGGGCCCGCCCGGGCATCAGCACCAGCAGTGCCTCGGGCTCGGAAAATCCACTGAGATAACTGAAATCACTGTCCTGGCGGAACGGAAAATAGGTATCGCGGGAGCGCAGCTGCTCCCGCGCCGCCGGCACGATGGCGAGGCTGTTTTCCGGCAGGGATTCCAGCAGGCGCTGGCGGCGACGCGCAGTTTCCGCGCGGGAAATTGCCATCAGTGCACCGTGTGCCCGTCGCCGCGTTTGTGCGCACTGTCCGCGGGCCCGCTGCATTCGACAAAAATATTCAGCGCCGCCATGCGTACATATTCCTGCACTTCAAACAGCTGCGCCTCCTGCTCCGGGGTGGTTTCCATCTGCTCCGCGTCGAGCTGGGAAATTTCCGTCAGGTCTTTCAGGGCTTCGCTGCTGGTGGGCAGCAACTCACCGGAATAATTGCCCAGGCCAAAGCCGTGCAGAAAGCCCTGGCACCAGAGACACAGGCTCTGGCCCTTCTCCGCCAGGTCGTCACTGCCGGCAAGCAACGGCTGGAAAGAAAAGCTGCTGTCGGACAATGATTGCAGACTCGACTCTGCCAGTTGCAGGCTGTCGCGCTGCAGGTCCGCAGGCATTGCATCCAGGTCGAGAAACTCCGCCAGCTCTTTTTGCCAGCGGGATTTTTGCGGGCGCGCGCCGCTGGCGAGAAGCCCGCAAATAAAGCCGTGCAATTCGCTGGGGCCGACCTTACCGCCGGCGGCCAGAACCTGGCTGGCGAGATGATCAAACTGGCTATCCGCTGCAGCCATAAACTACTCCTGTGGTGACACATTGACAGTAGCGGAGGACAGATTCCGCAACTGGCCGAAAAAAACGCAGGCGAATGTGCGATTTTTCCGCAATCTGGTGAAATTGTGACAGACCCCTTGCGCGGGACAATTGACCCCCAATTTCGCCAGCAATATAGTAGCGGAATCACCGGTTGCTGACAGTCGCAGTACCGGTATTAACCGCCTCACCATGCAATCTTTGCAGCGGGCGCGAGGCGATAGCGCATCCGTTTAGCGCGCGGGCTGAGCGCGAGGTGGTGCACAGGGGCGGCATCACTGCATGCCCCGCCCCACAACTGCCGCAGGGGTAGGCGGCAAATCGCAGACGCAGGAAACATGGACAAAATACAGGCGTTAGAACTCAAGCTGGACTCGCTGATCGACCAGGTCCAGCAGCTGGCTGCGGATAATCGCACACTGCGTGAGCAGCAGGGCGAGTGGCAGCGCGAGCGCCAGCGGCTGATAAAAAACAACGAAGTTGCCCGCACCCGGGTTGAAACCATGATCAACCGCCTGAAAGGGCTTGGCCAAGACAACCAATGAGCAGTAAACCCTCCAATTCCGCCACGGTGGCTGTAACCATACTCGACAAGGAGTATCGGGTTGCCTGCTCTGAAGAGGAGCAGACCGGACTACAGGCGTCCGCCAAACTGCTCAACGAACGCATGGCGCGCATCCGCAACAGCGGCTCGGTAATTGGCGGGGAACGCATCGCGGTGATGGCGGCACTCAATATTGCCCACGAACTGATCCAGGCCAAAGCGGAGCTGGCTCGTCAGCCTGTGGAAGAACAGATGATTGATCGCCTGCATGAAAAAGTGCAGGCCGCGCTGAGCAAGTTCGACGATATCTGAGTCAACGATTTTTTCTTTTGTGGCCACTCCCGCCGCCTGTTCTTGACAATTGCACTACAGGCAATTTTGCCGGGAAAACCCATTTAGCCTTTTCACAACCCAAGCGTTATACTCTGTCAGGCCCTGGAGTGTTGGCCAGTTGACTATGTCCTCGAGCCGATAATATCACCCTGGAGGTTTCCAGCGGGTGCTGATGTGCAAGTCCGCCATGCAGCGGAAAGCCTAATGCATCCCGGAGGCCGCCACCTTGAACCTTACGGTTCAAGGCTACGTCACCAGCCGCATCTTCGGGGCTCTTTAATTTCCCTCCCGCTGCAGAACACCGAGCGCAGCAGTATCCAATGCAAGATTCCAGACAGAATTCTCAGCAAGGCTCGCAAGCCCCGGTGACTACCAGCCGCTTTTCCAAACCCCAGTTACGCCGCCGCATGCGCGCCGCACGCCGCGCGCTCACGATCCACCAGCAGCGCACCGCCAGTCGCCGCCTGTGCACCCGCCTGGCACTCAGCGCCGAGGTGCAAAATGCACGACATATCGGCATTTACTGGCCCATGGATGGCGAGGTGGACCTGCGTCCGCTGTTACAGCGCTTTGCCGACAAACGCTTCTACCTGCCGGTATTGCCCCGCAACCCCCGCCAGCAGCTCAGTTTTCACCGCTGGCGAGGCGAGGCGCTGCGCTACCGCAACCGCTACGGCATTCCCGAACCGCTGGTGGGCCAACCGCACAACGAGCCGCGAGCACCCCACTTCCTCGATCTGGTACTGCTGCCACTGGTGGCATTCGACCCCAGGGGCGGCCGCCTGGGCATGGGCGCCGGCCTCTATGACCGCACCTTCGCGTTCAAGCACCGCCTGCCCGGCAGTGGCCCGAAACTGATCGGCGTGGCGCACCAGCTGCAGTGTGTGGATTTTCTCCCGGTGGACAGCTGGGATATCCCGCTGGCGGTGGTGGCCACGGATCGCCGGCTGTACCGCTGCCGCTGACCCGGCAACCGCGGCCGGCAGCCACTTTGCGTCCCCCAGAAAGCAGAAAAGCCGAACCCGGGGGTTCGGCTTTTCTGGCATTTCTGCGCGCGGGTAGTGGGGTTAGCGAGTAACCACACCCTGCTGGAGTGCTGCCGGTGCATCTTCCTGCTCAGAGGAAAACACATCGGTGAGACCGGCACTGCTCAGCAGTACTCCCGCGACAAAGACAACTACGGCGAGTGTCAATGCATCGGGTTTCATGGGACCATCCTGTAAGAGCTGAATTCTTGTAGTTTTCAGTTTTTCTCGTATCTGCCGGCGATCTGCGCCGCCGGTCTGGAGCCTTAGACTGTTTAGATTTGTAAAGTTCCCCGAACAAACGGCGACCTTTGCCAACGCTAACTGCCCAAAGACCGATCAAAAGATACTCGATCAGTGGCCAAATAGTAACCCGTCAAGCTCTTTTTTTTGAGACAACCCTCACAATTTGGTAATTGCAAGTTCGACAGATCGCCCACTGTGATCTACCCACCGCAATTTTTGCCGACTGGCGCACCTTTCCCCAGTGTGGGCCCCGCTACCGGCCCCACGCGGCCGCCCGCTGTGGGCGCCTGCAAATCAGGCGCCGTGGGAGAGGAAGAAGCGGTACGCCGGGTTTTCGCTTTCATCCCAGAACGGATAGTGCAGCTGGTCCAACAGTTCCCGCAGCTCGCCGCGTTCTGCCGGCGTCACTTCCAGCCCCACCAGTACCCGGCCGTAGGCCGCACCGTGGTTGCGGTAGTGGAACAGGGTGATATTCCAGCGCCCCGCCAGCTGCTCGAGAAACTTGCGCAGCGCGCCGGGGCGCTCGGGGAATTCGAAGCGGTAGACCACTTCGTTGTCGATACCCGGCGCGCGGCCACCGACAAGGTGGCGGATATGCAGCTTGGCCATCTCATTGTCGGTGAGGTCGGTGACCTGGTAGCCACCGTCCCCCAGCTGCTGCAACAGCTGCTGGCGGTCCCCATCCGTGGTTACCTGCATGCCCACAAAGATGTGCGCCTCGCCGCCGTTGGCAAACCGGTAGTTGAACTCGGTGATCGAGCGGTCGCCGAGGTCGCGGCAGAACTGCAGGTAGCTGCCGGGCTTCTCGGGAATGGTCACCGCCAGTACCGCCTCGCGCTTCTCGCCGATCTCGGTGCGCTCGCTGATATAGCGCAGGCGGTCGAAATTGGTATTGGCGCCGCTGCATACCGTGGCCAGGGCCGCATTTTGGCTGCCGCTCTGCTCCACATATTTTTTCAGCCCCGCGAGGCCGACGGCACCCGCCGGCTCGGCAATGGAGCGGGTGTCCTCGAAGATGTCCTTGATCGCCGCACAGATTTCATCGGTGGTCACGGTAATCACGCCGTCGATGGTCTCGCGCAGTATGCGGAAGGTCTCCTCGCCGATCTGCGCCACCGCCACGCCGTCGGCGAACAGGCCTACCTGGGGCAAACGCTCGCGACTGCCGGCATCCATCGCCAGTTTCAGGCAGGCGGCATCCTCCGGCTCCACCGCGTACACCTTGATCTCGGGGCGTACATATTTGATATACGTGGCCATCCCCGCCGCCAGGCCGCCGCCACCCACGGGAATAAATACCGCATCCAAGTTGCCCGGATGCTGGCGCAACAGCTCCATCGCCACGGTACCCTGACCGGCGATGACATCCGGGTCATCATAGGGGTGCACAAACACCAGTCCGCGCTCTTCTACCAGCTGCTTCGCCCGCGCCGCGGCCTCGTCGAAGGTATCGCCGTGCAGCACCACCTCCGCACCGCGCATCCGCACCGCGTTCACCTTGATTGCCGGGGTCGTTGACGGCATCACGATAGTGGCGCGCACCCCCAGCTGCTGGGCGCCCAGGGCCAGCCCCTGGGCGTGGTTGCCGGCAGAGGCCGCAATCACGCCGCGACTGCGCTGCTCCTGTGGCAGCTGCAGCAGTTTGTTGTAGGCGCCGCGCACCTTGAACGAGAACACCGGCTGCAGGTCTTCCCGCTTCAGCAGAATGCGGTTGCCGGTGCGGTGAGACAGCTGGCGCATAGGCTCCAGCGGAGTTTCAGTGGCGACATCGTAAATACGTGCGTCTAAAATGCGCTTGATATAAGACTTGGGCATGACAGAAATCGGCAGCCGGTGGATGAATCAGGGCCCGCCAGTCTAATCGCTACACAGCAGCAAAGCTACTTTAAAGCCACTTTTGCGCAAAAAAATATTCGAAAGCGGGTATTTTGATGGCAAAAATTGCACAAGGACGCACCTCCCCCCATGAAACAGCCCATCGACCAGGACCAACTCAAACGCGACGTCGCCCGCGCGGCGGTGGAATACATCACCCCGATGCTCGAGGCGGACACCATTGTCGGCGTCGGTACCGGCTCTACCGCGAACCACTTCATCGACTACCTGGCGGAGAAGAAAGGCCTGTTCGACGGCACCGTCGCCAGCTCCGAGGCCTCTGCCGAGCGCCTCAAGAGCCACGGTATCCCGGTATACGACCTCAATGCCGTGGACAGTATCCGCGTCTACGTGGATGGCGCCGATGAAACCAACCCCCTGCTGGAACTGATCAAGGGCGGCGGCGCCGCGCTGACCCGGGAAAAAATCGTCGCCGCCTGCTCCGACGAGTTCGTGTGTATTGCCGACAACAGTAAATGGGTGGAAGTACTGGGCAACTTCCCGCTGCCGGTGGAGGTGATTCCCATGGCGCGCTCCTTTGTCGCGCGGGAACTGGTCAAGCTGGGTGGTGACCCGGTATACCGGGAAGGTGTGACCACCGACAACGGCAATGTCATTCTCGACGTGCACAATATGCACATCTACAAACCCATCGAGCTGGAACAAGCGATCAACAACATCACCGGCGTGGTGACCAACGGCCTGTTCGCCGCGCGGCCGGCGGATGTGCTGCTGCTGGGCACCGAGGACGGTGTCAAAACCGTAAAATCCAAGGTCTGAATGCGAACCGATGCCGAATAAGAATAAATACGCGAAGCTGGCGCTGCTCGCCCTGCCCCTGCTGGCGGCGGGCTGCGCCACCGCCCCGCCGAGCAATACCGACGATATCTGCGAGATCTTCCGGGAGAAGGACGACTGGTATCACGACGCCGCCAAAGCCGCGCGCAAGTGGAACACCCCCATCGCCGGCATGATGGCCACGCTGCACCAGGAATCCCGCTTTGTGCACGATGCCAAGCCCCCGCGCACAACCATCCTGTGGATCTTCCCCGGCCCGCGGCCATCCGACGCCTACGGTTACCCCCAGGCCCTGGGGACCACATGGCGCAGCTACCAGCGCGCCACCAGCAATTACGGTGCCGACCGCGACGACTTTGCCGATGCCATCGACTTCGTCGGCTGGTATCACAACACCAGTCAGCGCCAGTGCACCATCAAGCCCGGTGATACCTACCACCTGTACCTCGCCTACCACGAGGGCCAGGGCGGTTTTAACCGCCGCACCTTCCGCAACAAAAAATGGCTGAAGGATGTGGCGCACAAAGTGTCCGCCCGTGCACAGAGATACCAGCGCCAGCTGAATAGCTGTGAAGCCTCCCTGAAGAAGCGCAAGAAATTCCTCGGGCTCTTCTGAACAATGCGTGGCGGGTGCACTTGACCCGTTTCCCATTCCCGGTTTCAGGCACACAGTCTGGCGGCAAATGGCACAAGCGACGCGTCACAGCAACTACCCTTTGCAGACAGCGCTTTGCCGAGCAAGCCGCCAAGGCTCTGTAGCCCTCACTGGACGCTGGGCGTGCGCCCCGCACAGATGCGTCTATCCCACATAATCAGAGGTGCTCATGAAGCCGAAGATCATTTACTCCGCCGCGCTGGCAGTGCTCATGGCAGCATCCAGCGCATTTGCCGCAGATGCCATCACCCAGGCGCAATTGGAAAAGTTTGCCGACGCCTATCGCTCGATTGTGGAGCTGAGCAGGGAATACGCGCCGAAACTGAAAAGCGCAGCGGACGCCGCCACTGCCGAGGCCATCAACAAGGAAGCCCAGGCAAAAATGGTGGCAGCGGTACAGGGCTCCGGCCTCAGCAAAGAGGAATACCAGACCATCGCGGAACAGTTGCGCACCGACAAGGACCTGTTGAATAAGGTGAATGCAATCCTGCAGCAGGACACTGCGGCCCAGTAACCCCGCAGCACCTCCCCGCGCACTTTCGGGCGCGACCGACTTCTACACCGGGGCTGGCGCTGGAATATGTTCCGGCGCCAGCTCCAGCGCTTCGCAGATCGACGGCAGGTTGCCGTGTACCCAGGCTCGATCTATCGAGCCCCAGCTCTCCAGCCGGTAATAACCGTCGTTATTCCGCACCCCTTCCTGCACGAATACCACCTGGGTGCCATGCCCCGGCAGTCCCTTGGCGATAATGTCCTGCACCGTACGCCGCGGCCAGCCGGTGACCTCCTCCAGCGCCGGGTTGTTCGGCTTCGGCAACTGCTCGATCAGGTAGGTGATCAGCAACCTGCGGCAGATGGTGGGGTTCAGTAACGGTCCGCTTGAATCACTCAAGGCATGCTCCCGGGAAGATGTGTAAACCCCTGTTGTAGCACGAAGCCTGCAGCACGAGCCAGCCACGCCACATAGAACCTCCGGCATGCCATCAGCGAGCGCAATATTCGCCATTCGCCGGGGGCGCGGGACTTTTTATGCACCTTTTTGCATAATCCCGGTTGCCCGATGGGGGCGAGGAACAGCGGGAAAGCGTGACCATGGAGACAGATTTCCAGCCTGGCGACAGCCTGGACGATAGCGGCCAGGACAAAACCAACAGTGCCGAACCGGCAAAACTGCATCGGGGCTACCAGGAAAAAGGCATTCTGGCCGCTGCGGTGCACGCACACCTGGTGGGCGCCCGCGCCGCCGGTATCGACTGCGAGCAGCTGCTGCGCGAGGCCAATATAAACCCCGCCAGCAGCGCCGCGGCGGATGCCCGCATCGGTCGCGAACAGGTAGCGCGCCTGCTGCGCAAACTGTGGGACCAGCTGGCAGACGAATCCGGCGGTTACCTGGCGCGCACCTGGGAACCCGGCACCTTCGCCATGATGGGCCACGCGGTACTCGACTGTCCCAACCTGCGCCGCGCCCTGCTGCGCTCCGGGCGCTTCGTCAGGATGGTGAGCGACGACCTGCATATCAAACTGGTGGAAGACGGCGAGGAAGCCCGCCTGGTGTTCCACCACGGCAACAAAAAACAGCTGCCCAACCAGAATTTTGTCGAATCCCTTTCGGTGATCTGGCTGCGTTTTTTCAGCTGGCTGATCGACCGCACCATTCTGCTGGAGCGGGTGCACCTGGCGTTCCCGCCGCCGGATTACGACGAAGAGTACAACGACATGTTTCCCTGCCGGCTGTACTTCCACCAGCAGGAAACCGCACTGGTATTCAACACCCGCTACCTGCACATGCCACTGGTGCGCGACCCGCAACAACTGTCGGAGTTTCTCTCCCGCGCCCCCGAGTGCCTGCTGACCCAGTACAAGTCGGACAACAGTTTTACCGGCCGCATCCGCCGCATGCTGCAGAGCCACAACAGCATCGAGAACCTGTCCCTCGACGATGTGGCCGAACGCCTGTTCACCTCGCCGCAGACCCTGCGCCGCCGCTTGAAAGACGAGGGCAACAGCTGGCAGGACATCAAGGATTCCGTGCGCCGGGACATGGCCATGTACCAGCTCAAGCAGCAGGAAACCGCGGTGGCGGAAATTGCCGAGCGCCTCGGATTTTCCGAGCCCAGCGCATTCAACCGCGCGTTCAAGAAGTGGACCGGGCTGGCCCCCGGGGCCTACCGGGAAAAATTCCGTACCTGAGCGATTAACAAATAAAAAAACCGCGGGCTTGCCCGCGGTTTTTTTATTTTGAGACTGTCGGCATCGCTACTCGAAGGCGGTCACCTTCACATCGATGCGACGGTTTTTCTGCTTGCCCTCTTCGGTGCTGTTATCGCCGATGGGACCCGCCGCCCCCATGCCCGTGGCGGTAACCCGGTCGTCGGCAATACCGGCGTCGGTCAGCATTTGCTTCACCGCCTGCGCACGGGTTTCAGACAGTTGCTGGTTCGCCGCTGCGTCGCCATCGCTGTCGGTATGACCTTCCAGAGCAATCTTGAGGCCGGGGTTTTCCTGCATGATCGTGATCAGAGTCTGCACATCCGGCAGGGATGCCGCATTGGGCATACTGCCATCGGTGGGGAATTCGATATGCAGGGCAAATGCCCGGTTCGGATCCCGCTGGGCATTGGCCAGGTAATCCCGGAAGGCGGAGCCGAAATCTTGCGTCGTGTCTTCCGTAATCACCTGCGGTGCAGTATCCGCAGGTTCTGTGGGAGCCTCTTCAATGACCACCTCCTCCTGCTGCTCGATGACCGCCCCGGTACCATCGTCGATCTTCTCTTTCTTCGAGCACAGGTTCAGAGCCCACAATACCCCGAGGGCAATCAGCAGCGGCCACAACCACCGTCCAATACCACCCCGCTTCTGCGGGGCTGCACGAGCCGTGTGAGGGGTATCCCGCGGCGTGGTTTCCACCACCGCGCGCTCCGCGAGTTCATCCAGGTTTTCCGCACCCAGGTCCTTCAGCAGGCCCGCGGGAAGCTTGTCGCGAATATGCGCCTTCTGCCCCAGCAGCAGCGCCGCAAGGCCCTCCATATTCAGGCCCTTGCTTTTCACCAGCTTGCCCACCAGCGACATGATCACAGGCGCGGCAATGCGCAGCAAACTGCCGCCCTTGGCGCCATTCAGGCCCAGCGCCGCGGCCACGGTATTGATCACGCCGTCGCGGTTGCCGCCGAGGATGCCGTCCAGCAGGCTGCCACCACTCTGCTGCAGGCTGGTCATTTTGTCCGGGTCGGTGAAGATGTCCGCCGGTGACGACAGGTCCAGCGAGGTACTCTCGGTGACCATGTTCAGGAGAGCCCCCAGGCCGCTCTCACTACCGGCTTTGTTCAGCATACCCGCCAGTACCGATGCCGCACCGGTAGAAAACGCGGATTCACTCTGCCCGTCGGGCAATCCCAGCGCCTTCCCCAGGGCACTGAGTCCTGAAGATCCCAAATGACGGACCGCCATTTCCAGTAGATTGTCAGCCATCGGTATACCTCTCGATGTGGTTTGGCAGAAATACTCGTCTCAGTTTTCAGTGTACGGCAGGAAAATCTTCCGGTTAGGTCGTTTCAAAATAAACTGGACGCCTAAAATCACTAATGTGAATACATCGCACAGGCGCCCTGGCACATTTTGCCAAGCCGACTTTCCGCCAACTGGGCTAACTTATAGAGCGATGCCGTCAACCGGTATTCGACGGCCAATAACCAATAATCAATAACCGACAGCCGAGACCGCCATGATCCCGAGAACAGTCTTTACCCAGGAACACGAGCAGTTCCGCGACAGCGTACGCAAATTCCTCGAAAACGAAGCCGCGCCCTACCACCACCAGTGGGAGAAGGACGGCCAGGTAGATCGCGAACTGTGGCGTAAGGCTGGCGCCATGGGTTTCCTCTGCCCCCAGGTGCCTGAGGCTTACGGCGGTCTGGAACTGGACTTCGGCTACAACGCCGTGGTCGATGAGGAGATTTCCCGCCTGGGGCTCACCGGCATCGGCTGGGGCCTGCACTCGGATATCGCCGTGCCCTATATCGTCAATTACGGCAGCGAGGAGCAAAAACAGAAATATCTGCAGGGCTGTATCAGCGGCGATGTCGTCACCGCCATCGCCATGACCGAACCCGGTGCCGGCTCGGACCTGCAGGGGGTGCGCACAACCGCCATCAAAAATGGCGACCATTATGTGCTGAACGGTTCCAAGACCTTTATCACCAACGGCCAGCACGCAGACCTGGTGGTAGTGGTCGCCAAGACCAACCCGGAGGAAGGCGCGGCGGGTGTCAGTCTGCTGCTGGTAGAATCCAATTCACCCGGCTTCAAAAAAGGCACCAACCTGGAAAAGGTGGGCATGAAAGCTCAGGACACCTCCGAGCTGTTCTTTGACGATGTGAAAGTGCCCGCGGAAAACCTGCTGGGCGGCGAGGGCCAGGGTTTCATTTACCTGATGCAGGAACTACCCCAGGAGCGCCTCAGCGTAGCGGTCAACGCCATTGCCAACTGCGAGGCCGCCCTGGGCTGGACTGTCGATTATGTACGCGAGCGCAAGGCCTTTGGCAAACCCATCGCCGCCTTCCAGAACACCCAGTTCAAGCTGGCGGAACTGGACAGCGAACTGACCGCGCAGCGCGTGTTTATCGACAAATGCCTGGAACTGCACTACGAAAAAAAGCTGGACGTTTCCACCGCTGCCAAGGCCAAGCTGCTGGCCACGGAATTCCAGTGCAAACTGCTGGACGAGTGCATGCAGCTGCACGGCGGCTTCGGTTATATGTGGGAATACCCGATCGCGCGGGCCTGGGCGGATGCGCGGGTGCAGCGAATTTACGCCGGTACCAATGAGATCATGAAGCTGATCATTTCCCGCGAACTGCTGAAAGAGGGATGATCCAGAGAGTCTTCACCTTTTTCGAAGCCGCATATGGTTTTGCCGCATGACTGGCGTCGCGCGGCAAAACCATCAATTACTACGGGCAGTCGGTGCAAAAATTTCCCTTCAGGGTTCCGGTCACGCCACCGAACATACTGTCTCCCTCGGTCAGACTATTAAACTGAATCATCGAGCCCGTGGTTACAATGGTTATTATTCCCGTCGCACCAGCGTATTCTCCTGTGCCGCCAACCACATGATAGTCCACTTCAAGATCAAATCCGGCAATGACTCCCGTTGCATCCGGCCCAGTATTGTTGGATGTGGAAAAAAGGCATCCCAGTATCTGATCTTGCTGGTCACTGGCCGCCTTTAGAAAGATTTGTCCTTTTTTGAAGGTCATAACCACATCTGTCCTCTCCACGACAAAATTTCCGCCGATATTGTCAGTCGTAGTAGATTCGCAGGCGACCCCGGTATTCCCAAGGTCAGACACCGTGTGACTCTGGAACTGTCCCAGGCCACCACCGCCGGCATCCCCGGTGGCGATCGTCGAGACCGTCCGATTTTCCTGATTGTATTTGAAGTTCGAGGTTATAAACGAGCCGCCAAATTCGCCTTTATCAATCACATAATCCTTGGCGTCCGCGGAGCTGGCAAAGCCAACAACGGCGGCCAGTGCTATCGCCATAACTCCGTGAAATTTTCTGCCAACTAATGTCGTCATTGTTTTTCCTTTTGACATTTAAACGCCCTACATTGAGGCAAAATTCCAGCAGCCAGAACAGGGCAATTACAGAGGTAAATCCCAAAGCGGCCGCGGCGTTTTTGGGCAACATCAGAGTAGCCGTGCACGCGGGAAATCCATGAAAAATGACACAGAAAGGAACGCGAAATATCAGAATTGTGGGGCTACATTTTCTTTATCGAAAAAAAGCCCTCGAGGCAGAAAAGAAAGCTAATAGTGGTCGCAGGCCAGCTGGCTCCCGGATTGAGTATTTACCCCAAAGAAAGCTATCGGCGAGTTCCGCGATCACGGGATTCACGATACTGCTTCGGGCTTACCCCGAACTGCTGGTGAAAGCGCCGGCTGAAGTGGCTCAGGTGACGGTAGCCGAGGTCGAAACACACCCGGGTTACGGTTTCGCCGCGGGCCAGGCGGTCGCGCGCCGCCTGCATCCGCAGGTGCTGCTGGAACTCCGCGGGCGTGCACCCCAGGTGCTGTTTGAATTCACTGTAGAAACGGCTGCGGCTCATGCAGGCGATGCGGCTCAGCTGTTCGGTATCCAGGGGCTGGTCCAGGTGTACCTGGATATGGTGGACAGCTGCACCCAGGCCGTTTACCTCCGGGTTGTTCTCGCACATCTTCAGCAAAAAAGTACGCATCTGCTCCCGCAGCATACGCACCACCAGTTCACTCACCCCAAGGTCTACCAGGAAATCCCGGTCGCTGGAATTTTCGCTAAAGGTGGTGACCAGACGCTGTAACAATTCCTGGGTGGCGCGGCTGTGCTGGGCGTGAATCAGTGACTCCGGTCGGTAGCGCCAGTCTTCAAACTCGCGCTGCAGTGGCGCCGCACTGTTCAGGCGCGTGCAGATGGTTTCCACCCGCTCGCGGGCAATCTCAATGGTGAGGCAGGAGGTGGGGGTTTCCATGCGCGCATCGGGGAAGTCGATTTCCACCTTTTCCCCGGGGGCCATCACGAAGGACTCCTGGGGCAGGAACTCCGCCTGGTAATCACCGTGGGCATGCATGATTTTGCGGCCGCTGATCATGCCGCAGTAGAGGAGCTCACCCGCGGACAGGCCGACGCGCTCCGCGGGCAGGTAGGTGTCGTAAATGCTGAGCTCGGAGCTGGGGCCGGCAAACGACACCCGGTTCTCGATCAGTTCCCGCGGCTGCTGGCGACCGCGCACCATCACTTCAGTCATATTTTTATTATCGCTTTGTGTTGTCGCTTTGCGGGCTCTGGATTCAGGGTCAACGAATCTGTACTCAGAGGAAAGTACGTCAACGCCAGAGCCTCTATTTTCATTCCTCGACAGCGGAACAACCGGGTTTGTCACCCGGTTTTCAAGAGTACTCCCCGGATCGACAGATAACAACGCCCCGCAAAACCGGGGGCAGAATAACCAGCCCAAAGAGGAATACAGCGATGATCTATGCACAACCCGGACAGGATGGCGCCCTGCTCAACTTCAAGCCCCGCTACGAGAACTTTATCGGTGGCGAGTGGGTAGCCCCGGTAAATGGCGATTATATGGAGAATATTTCCCCGGTCACCGGCGAGGCCTTCTGCGAGGTACCCCGCTCCAACGCTGCGGATATCGAACTGGCGCTGGATGCGGCCCATGCGGCCAGGGACGCCTGGGGCAAGACCGCCGCGGCAGAGCGCGCCAATGTGCTGCTGAGAATTGCCGACCGCATGGAGCAGAACCTGGAGCTGCTCGCTGTAGCCGAGACCTGGGACAACGGCAAGGCGGTGCGCGAAACCCTCGCCGCCGATATTCCGTTAAGCGCAGATCATTTCCGCTATTTTGCCGGCTGCCTGCGCGCACAGGAAGGCAGCATGGCGGAACTGGACGAGCACACCGTTTCCTACCATATCCACGAGCCCCTGGGCGTGGTCGGCCAGATCATTCCGTGGAACTTCCCGATCCTGATGGCGGCGTGGAAACTGGCACCTGCCCTGGCCGCCGGCAATTGCGTGGTACTGAAGCCCGCGGAACAGACCCCCGTTTCCATCCTGGTGCTGATGGAGCTGATCAGTGACCTGCTGCCCGCGGGCGTGATCAATGTGGTCAACGGCATCGGCGAGGAGGCCGGGCAGGCACTGGCCACCAGCACCCGCATTGCCAAGATTGCCTTTACCGGTTCCACCGCGGTGGGTGGGCATATCCTGAAATGTGCCGCCGACAACCTGATCCCCTCCACCGTCGAGCTGGGCGGCAAGTCCCCCAATATTTATTTTGCCGATGTGATGCAGCAGGAAGAGGCCTACATCAGCAAGTGTGTGGAAGGCCTGGTACTGGCCTTCTTCAACCAGGGCGAAGTGTGCACCTGCCCTTCCCGCGCACTGATCCAGGAATCCATCTACGACGACTTTATGCAGCAGGTGGTGCAGCGCACCAAAGCCATCGTGCGCGGCAACCCGCTGGATACGGAAACCCAGGTCGGCGCCCAGGCATCACTGGAGCAGTTCGACAAGATTCTGACCTATATCGAAATCGGCCAGCGCGAGGGTGCGGAAGTAATCTTTGGCGGCGGTGCGGAAAAACTGGGAGGCGAGTTCCAGAAGGGCTATTACGTGCAGCCCACCCTGCTGAAGGGCCACAACCAGATGCGCATTTTCCAGGAGGAAATTTTCGGCCCGGTGGTGGGTGTCACCACTTTCAAGGACGAGACGGAAGCACTGGCCATCGCCAACGATACGGAATACGGCCTTGGCGCCGGCGTGTGGACCCGGGATATGAACCTCGCCTACCGCATGGGCCGCAATATCCAGGCCGGACGCGTGTGGACCAACTGCTACCACCAGTACCCGGCCCACGCCGCGTTCGGCGGTTACAAGAAATCCGGTATCGGCCGCGAGACTCACAAGCGGGCACTGGAGCACTATCAGCAGACCAAGAACCTGCTGGTGAGCTACGACACCAATCCGCTCGGCTTTTTCTGAATCCACATCCTGTAAGGCATGTTTCGGGGAGCTTCGGCTCCCCCTTTTTTGCCTGGCTCTTTCCCCGATATTTTCTCCGAGTCTGTCGCTCACCTGCCTGGCCCCCGGAGACCATCAGGTCAAGTCCTACACCACAATACCGCGCCAAACCCCACCACAACATCATGGGCCGCCCACGGGCCATCTATGATTTCAGGGTTTTCAGATTAAATACCAGCAGCGCTATCGCGGGAAAACTCTATGTGCACCAGAACGCTATGGCTCGACAGTGACCAGGGCCCCATTGCGGGGCGCAATATGGACTGGGCCCAGAGTCTGGGGACAAATCTCTGGGTCCTGCCGGCGGGCATCGAGCGTACCGGAATCGACAAGGATCCGAACCCGCTGCAATGGCAGTCAAAATACGCGAGTCTGGTGGCAACCGCTTACGATCTGGCAACCGTGGACGGCCTGAATGAAAAGGGCCTGGCCGCACATGTGTTGTGGCTCGCGGAGTCCGATTACGGCGAGCGCGACCCGGCGCAGGCGGGGCTTTCGGTTTCCCTGTGGGCCCAGTTCTATCTGGATCAATTTGACAGCGTGGAGGCCTGTGTCGCCTTTACCGGGGAACACGGGATTCAGGTTCGCCCGCAGGGCGACCCGGTATCCGGCCGCTGGTCCACGGTACACCTGGCACTGAGTGACGCCTCGGGCGATTCCGCCGTAATCGAATTTATCGATGGTGTGGCAAAGGTCCACCACAGCCGCGACTACACCGTAATGACTAACTCCCCACCCTTTGAAGAACAGCTTCAACACCTGGGCAAGTACCAGGGGCTCGGCGGCGACCTGCCGCTGCCGGGCACCACCGAAGCCGCCGACCGCTTCGTGCGCGCCAGCTACTATCTGTCCAGGTTGCCGCCGGCGGACTCGCCGAAGCGGGCCTATGCGGCGCTACTGAGTGTGATGCGCAATGCCGCGCAGCCGTTCGGCGTTGCCGACCCGGCGCGGCCCAATATTTCCATGACCATATGGCGAACGCTGATCGATCTTACGCGCTGTATTTACGCGTTCGAATCCTCATTCAGTCCGGATATTATCTGGGTGCAGATGCACAAACTGGACCTCACTAAAAGCCAGAAGCTGGACCTCAGCCAGGAGGGATTGGTTGGGGATATGAGCAATCAGTTTATCCCGACCCCGGCATTCGAATTTATGTCAGCCTAGCGGGCCTTCAATCCCGGACAAGGCCGTTGCCCGAGGCAAGCGCGTGTCAGACCAGGTCACACTGAAGCGATCCCTGTCCCTGCCGGCAACCAGCTTTTACGGCATCGGCACCATCATCGGTGCCGGTATTTACGCGCTGATTGGCAAGGTGGGAGGGGAGACCGGAACCGCCCTGCCCTATGCATTTTTACTGGCGGGGATCATTGCCGCATTTACCGCGCTGACCTACGCGGAACTTTCCTCGCGCTTTCCCCAGAGCGCGGGTTCCGCCGCCTACATTTTTCAGACCTGGCGCCGCCGGTATTCTCCCGCGTCAACGCCAGAACCCGGACCCCGGTGGCCGCCACGATACTGGTGGCGGGCTGCATCCTGGTATTTGCTCTCTGGCTGCCACTCACGGCACTGGCGAAAATCACCGCATTCATCATGCTGGTAATCTTTGCGCTGCTGAACTTCTCCCTGGTGGTGATCAAATTGCGCCGGGAGCAACCGCAAACGGGAGTAACGCAGTTTCCGCTGTGGTGCCCGGCCGTAGGCTTCCTGCTGTGCGTCGGGCTGATAGCCTTCCAGTTACTGGTGTGAGGGGATCAACACCCGCTCGCAGTCCCATGCTCACAGTCCTACAGTCACTGTGCCAGCACCTTGCGCAACGAGTCCTCGATCTGCCCGCCGCAATAGCCCTGCCCCCAGTCTTCGCGGCGTTTTTCCAGCATTGTCCGAACCGGTTTACGCGCCTCAACTTTCTGCACCAGCTGCGCGATATGCGGCGCGTTTTGCTGCAGATCTTGCGCCAGTGCCGGGAAGGCGTAAACCAGGGTACCGAACAGTGCCGCGGTAGCGATATCCGCCACGGTGATGGTCGATCCCAGCAGGTAGCCGTGGCCGCCCTTCAACCCGTGCTCCAGCCCGGTGTTTTCAAATATCTGCATCCACTCCGACAGCCGGCCATAGCGAAACTCGTCCCAGCTGGTTTTATTCCACATCACCACACCGTGGAAATTGGTGATTTCCAGCAGTACATCGTTACAGTCGAGGAGGGTTTTCAGCGCGAGGGTATGGGCCTCGGCACGCTTTGGCAGGTAATCGTATTCCCGCGCCAGGTGCGCCATGATCGCCGGCATCTGCGCGAAGTATTTCCGCAGCTTCCAGTCGTAGAGGTAAGGCGGCGCCATGCCCGGATTGTGGATGTTGAGACTGTGCTCCGGGTAGATCTCGCTGGCATCGTGGTTGCGGTAACTGGCGCCAACATCCGCCAGTAGCATTTCCACAAACACGCCGCGAAAAGGCAGGTCCCAGTAGTAGAGTTTGTAATCCATGATGCTCCCGGGACCTTTGTATTGAAAAGGCCCGGAAAGCTTCCCGGCCTGATCAAGGGGTTACTCCGTTCCAGGCAACTCGACGGACGCCGCCCGGTCCTTGTCTTTCAGTAAAGTTAGCTCACCCAGGCCCAACTCTTCCAGCCGCTCAAACTGGGTGGCGCGGTCGCCCACGACTACCCAGATCATGGAGCCCGGCTGCATATAGGTGTCGGCAACCTTCTGCACTTTGTTGACCGTCATCCCGTTGGCAACCGCCTCGCGCTCACGCACATAGTCCGCCGGCCAGCCGTAGTGGCTCATGTTCTCCAGCAGGCCCAGCTTGGCGCTGGCGGTTTCGAACGCACGGGTGTTGCTGCGAGTCAGATAGGAGCGCGAAGTATCCAGGTCCTGTTCGGTATAGGTGGGCGCGTAGTCCTTAAGGATATCGTTGATCAGCTGCACCGATTCCGCAGTGACATTGGCGCGCACACCGGTGCCGATCAGGAAATCGCCCCCGGTCTTGCCGCCCTCGACCTGCGAGCGGATACCGTAGGTGTAACCCTTGCCTTCGCGCAACTGCTGGGTGAGACGCGAGGCAAATCCGCCACCACCGAGAATGTAATTGGTAAATACCGCCGGGTAGTAATCCGCGGACAGTGCAGACATGGCCGGGCGACCGATGCGCAGTACCGACTGCTTGGCCCCCGGCACGTCGACAAAATAAATGCCGGGTTTGGCGGGTTTGGATTTTGGCTCGGGGATGGTGACATCTTTAGCCGGCCAGCTTTTCGCAAGACCCTTCGCCCCCGCCAGGAAATCTGCCTGTTTGATATCCCCCACCACATGCAGCCGCGCCACCGATGGTGACAGGTAGCTTTTGTAGTAGGCCTTGAGGTCATCCATGGAAATGGCGGCCACGGATTGCTCGGTGCCGAGGCCGCTGTAACCGCGAATACTGTCCTCGCCGTGCAGCAGGCGCGCGAAGGTCTTGCTGGCAATGGCGTTGGGCTCGGCTTCCGCGCGCTTGATCTGGCTGGTGACGTTCTTCTTTGCCAGAACCAGTTCTTTTTCATCCCAACGCGGCTGCAGCAGCATTTCTTCCAGCAGCGCGAATACCTGATTGAAATTGCGCGCCAGGGTGGTGACATCGAATCGGAACGACTCCTGCCCGGCGGAAACGGTGATACTGGCCCCCAGTTTCTGGATTTCCGTTTCCAGTTCTTCCGGGGTGCGCTTGGCGGTGCCGCGCTCCATCAACATTGCGGTCAGGTTGGCCACACCGGTTTCATCGAGATGCTCCTGCAACTGGCCACCATCGATCACCAAGCTGAACCTGATCGTCGGCACCTCACTGCTTTCGATACCGTAAACCGCCAGGCCATTGGCGAACTTGTCCTGCCACACGTCCGGCACCGCGGTCTGCGCCGGCTTGCCGTAGGCCGGCTCCTTGCTGCGGTCGAAGGTCGAGGGGGTATGTTCGTAATCCGCCTGTGCAGACGCATCGAACTGCGCCTCGGCACCGGTGACAATCTTCTCTTCCACCACCTGCGCCTCGCTGGAATCCGCCAGCGCCAGCGCCTTCTCGCCGCGGGGCACAAAGCTCACCGCCACATACGGCTTGCCCTTGATGTACTGGTTGTAAACCCGCTGCACGTCTTCCGCAGTGACACTCAAAAGACGCTGAACATCCTCGCTCACGTAGCCGGGGTTGTCCGCGTAAACCTGATACTGGGCCAGCTGGAAACCCTTGCCCAGCACACTGGACAGGCTGTTGTAAAAGGCCACTTCCTGCCCGGCCTTGATCCGCTCCAGGTCTTCCTCGGCAATGCCCTCTTTTTCGAACAGCGCAAAAGCCTTCTGGATACCGGCATAGATGTCGTCCAGGTCACGGCCATCGAACGCCTGCACCTCCAGCTGTACCTGTCCCGCCAGTTCGGATTCATAGCCGCCCATGGATACATCCGCGGTCAACTGCTCGTCCTCCACCAGCACCCGGTACAGGGGCGCGCGCTTGCCCTCGGACAGGTATTCCGTCAGCACTGCCAGCGGGTAGCTGTCCGGGTTGTAACGCTCCACCGTCGGCCACGCCAGGGTCAGCTCCGGCTGGCGTGCGAAGTTATCCTCGTAATAGCGGCGCTTGCTCTCTTTCAGTTTCACCAGCTGCGCGGGCGCCTTGTCGATGGGCTCGCCCGAGGGTATCTCGTCGAAGTACCTGTGCACCAGGGCCTTGGCCTGCGCCGGATCGAAATCCCCGGAAACCACCAAGGTCACGTTATTCGGCACATACCAGCGGCGGAAGAAGCCCTTCACATCATCCAGGGTGGCATTGTCCAAATCCTCCAGCGAGCCGATCACCTGCCAGTTGTAGGGGTGGCCCGACGGGTACAGGTTGCGGTCGATCACGTACTGGGTGTGGCCGTAGGGGCGGTTGTCGTAGCTCTGGCGCTTCTCGTTCTTCACCACCTGTTTTTCTTTCGCCAGCACTGGCTCGGTCACCGTATTGATAAACCAGCCCAGCTTGTCCGCCTCCGCCCACAACATTTTCTCCAGCGCGTCTTTCGGCACCGTCTGGTAGTAGTTGGTGACATCACGGGAAGTGGAACCATTGGCCCCGGAACCGCCGATGCGCGCGCTCATCGCATCCAGCCCGCCCTTGCCCAGGTTCTCCGATTCAAGAAACAGCAGGTGCTCGAACAGGTGGGCGAAGCCGGTACGGCCCTCTTTCTCCCGCGCCGAACCCACATGGGCGGTGAGCGATACCGCTACTACCGGATCGGAGCGGTCAATATGGAACAGGACGTTGAGGCCGTTATCCAGCTGGAACTGCTGGTAGTCGATGGAGAAATCGGGGTAGGACTTGGTGGTGGATTGAACCCCGGTTTGCGCCTGGGCTTCGGGTTTGGGGGCATCCTGTTTGGGCTCCGGCTTGGAGCGGTCGCAGCCCATTAAACCGAAGGTAGAGAATGATATAGCCGCCAGCAGGGCGACTGAGGCATTTAGGTTCCTGAACATTTGCGGGGTCCGTGCATTGTTATGCACTGGAAGATAGCAGGAGTGGTGCTCTGCGGCGACGGCGCCGCGACAGCCTGAGCTTAAATTGGGAACAGATGACGCTACTTTGACGGTATCGCTTCACCGCTGGAGGTTATTATCAGCACAACGCCTTACTAGCCCTCGCGAATGCAATAAAACTGCAGGCTTACAAATAAATACATAGGGCACGCCTTCGGCAAATCGAAAGATATCTGAATTTTCGACAGCCCAAATGTAAGTAAGTACAAACTTCGGATATTACAGCCCCTTACACCGTCTCGTCAGGCTCCATCTGACGTGTTATAAAAAGCGCCAAAGGTGAACTAGGTCACACCACAGGCAGCACTTCAGTCAGGGGCACTCTGCTTCCTGTATAGAGCTGTAACAGAGAAAAGAAAAAAACTGTAAATCTCACGCTGAATGAGGGTATCGCAGATACCCGAAACAGTTTGAAGCGATTGCCTCTCTGGATCTGCACATGAATATATCTAGACAGAATGCCTACATATGGATATCTAACCCCAGATCTAGGCATTCTGCCTAGAACTGGGGCTTTTGAATAAAACTGTTATGCACGGTCTGGAAAGGAACCATGAATTTAAATCAGGTAACACTTCCTGTAACTGATATGAAGTTGGCTACTGATTTCTATAGGAAGTTGGGATTTCTGCAAATAGTAGATACAGATCATTATTCGCGTTTTCAGTGCCCGGAAGGCGAGTCATCATTCTCGCTTAGTCTAGAAGATAAGAAATTTTCAAACGGAAGTGTCATTTACTTCGAGCATGAAAATCTTGATGAATGGGTTAGAGAGTTAGAATCAAAAGGCATTCATTTTGATGAATCTCCAAGTGATAAAAGTTATCTTTGGAGAGAAGCTGTTCTACATGATCCCTCGGGCAATAAAATAAAATTATACTGGGCGGGTGAGAACAGGCTGAATCCACCGTGGCGCGTTGAAATCAGTGCATAACAAGCGACTGTGGTGTCAACCACCCCAAATTTAAGTTGCACACCATGCTTGTTTTTCTCGAATCATCGCGTTCAGAATAGTGATGAATTTCCGCATACACGCGGTCAAGGCAACTTTCTTGTGCTTCCCTTGGGCCACTAAGTTTTTGTAGAAAGCCTTGATCGCAGGGTTGCATTGAGTTGCGCTCAGTGTCGCCATATAAAGCGTTGTCCGGACCGAAGCTCGTCCTCCCTGGATCCGTCGCTTCCCTCGCATCTTTCCGCTATCTCGATTGATCGGTGCGACACCGACGAGCGCAGACGCCTGTTTATTTGTCAGGCTTCCAAGTTCTGGCATGTCGGCTAACAGGGTGAACGCAAGCGTTTTCCCGACACCTGGTGCGGACTCCAGAATCTCTCGCTTCTCTGACCATTCCGATTCCGCTTCTACGAGCTTCTCAAGCCGCTTTTCGACCCAGGCAATCTCAACATCAAAGTACTTTATCAGTCTGCGGCAGGAGCGCTTGATCCCACCGTCCATAATGTGTCGACGATTGATCTCTTGAGTCCGAAGACTCAGTATTTGACGGCGCCTGGCGAGTAAGTCTTTGATCGCTATAAGGTTTTTACTTTTTTCAGGTGTCACGCGAGGCTTGATTACCGCCGCATACTCTGCAATTACCTGAGCGTCAATACGATCCGTCTTCGCCAGCTGCTCTATAGCGCCAGCATACTTCCTGACAGAAGTGGGCTTCGCTACACATACCGGTAAGCCTCTATCATAGGCGGCTTCCGCCAGTGCGAATTCGTATCTGCCGGTCGCCTCCATAACGATTCGTTCAACGTGATATCGTGAGAGACGGTTCATTAGTGATCGGATGCCTTCTGGCGTGTTCTCCACCTGCCATACCAGCTCCTTTTCGTGGATGCAGATATCCAAACTCCACTTCCCAACATCGACACCGACATTAACCCTGGACTTCGTTAGCTTTCGGTTTGTCATGATGACTCTTCCTTGCTAAATTCGGGCTCGAGGCCCATTCGACTGTTCGAGTTTGTAAATCGGGTCGGCCCGGCGCCCACGCTTGTTAACGGTCTTTAGACCTATCGCTCATCGGGCTGCCGGGCCGGTAACTTATGGTGGTAAGTTACGGGTCTCACCTTACCGAATATTTGGGGAATTAGGCCATACAAGGCGCTGCAGGCCGACAGCTTACTTTGTGCACTTTTTGCGCGGTCGCTGTCGCTCCCATTTTCGCGCAAAACGCGCACAAAGTAAGCTGCGGCTGAGCGCGGCGTTAGCGTATCGTAAGAAAAAATTTTTGTAGTGATCCAAAGGTACGTATAAAGATAATTGAAGAAAGCCCGTGTCAAAGGAAGTTTGGGCTCGGAAAGCCCGGAGAATAAGGATTCATGGCCTGTAACAAACAGCTTGCCTTTCGCCTGCTTGCACAAAAAATAGGAAAAGGCTTCTGTAAAAAAAGGTGTAATCTTTAAGCGCTTTTAGAGCATCAAAGTCAGCATGATGATTAAAAATGCAGCTGAGAAATGAATATTCGCGAGTGTTCAGGTTCTGCGCAGTTGCGCAGGCCGCTAAAAACGGGGGCAATATTCGTGGTGCTGAAAGGTGGCATGTTCTTCCCAGACTAAATCACGGGGTTTACGCTAACAAGGCCAGGCAGTTCGCTCCGGGCCTGCGGCCCTCCACGGGACAGCTTACCTTGTGCACGTTTTGCGCGGGTCGCTGCGCTCCCATTATCGCGCAAAACGCGCACAAGGTAAGCTGCCCCTGCTGGCGGCGTTATGCATCAACAGCATGAAATGTAGAATAATCTTAATAAGTTGTGTTGCGTTTTCTGGGTGTACTCAATTTTTTGTAGGAGATGGGATGTTCCAGATTGAGGGCGCAGCCCCTGGAGACTGCATATTGGCAGTATCTGAGCCAGGAATTAAACCCGCTGCACATAACGTTCGAGAAGTGCACGGAGAATTTAGCCACGATTTTGTAGTGTCACCCGTGAGCAAGCGATACTACGCATCTCTGTCTTGCGACGGACGTTCTGTAAAAGAGCGTACATTTATTTATCCAAATGAAATTGGGGTTGGCGGTGTGCTTAAAATATAGCCTTGTGGTTCAAATACATAACAAGCAGCGGCAGAGCGACAGCCAACACTACGCGCCTTTTGTGTTACTCGCTGTCGCTCAAACATTAACACAAAAGGCGCTCCGCGTTGGCTGCGCCTGCGCTGGGCGTTATGCATCATCAGAGTGAGAACAACATGTCAGAAGGAATTGCAACAACATATGCAAAGGCAATCGATGATTTGGCCGGTAAAATATTCATTCCTGGCTTAATTGCATCGTTGGTCGTAGAGCTTGGTCCTTGGTATCAAAGGAGTCAGGAAGCCGGCCTCATTGAAACATACATGGTATTCGCAGTAGTAGGATTTCTACTATCCTTTGCTATTTTTGGTGTCCTGAGTTTCATTTATGTAAATGTCAAATATGGAGAAAGAATTGCACCTATATTGTCAGTTTTTTTAATGCCAATTGGGTTTGCCGCGCTTTTTCCAAGTTATTTTTCAGGGTTCTCAGTGCCATTAAGTGAAGTCTCAGGGGTTGCTATCTTGGCTTGGTCTTTCGTCCTTTTAGGCAAGGAGTCCGTAGGTGCATCGCAAAATGCATAACAAACAGCGGCAGAGCGACAGCCAACGCTACGCACCTTTTGTGTTACTCGCTGCCGCTCAAACATTAACACAAAATGTGCTCCGCGCCGGCTGCGCCTGCGCTGGGCGTTATGGCATGAGGCCATTCAATTTAAAAAGGAGAAGTCATGAAGGAATCATTGAAATGTTGGTGGTCTACGGCTGAAGCACATGAAAAAAATGCGTTAATCGTGTTGGGTGTAATTTCAGTCGGTATCTTTCTTTTCGCATCAGGGATTTCAGTAGGTAGAGTTGTAGGATCGCTTTTATGATTATAGCGAGCTTAAGAGGCGTGCTATCAGTGGTGGTCGCAGCAAAAGAGCGCTGAATTTAGGGCATAGTACACCGGCCATAACAAGCAGCGGCAGAGCGACAGCCAACGCTACGCGCCTTTTGTGTTACTCGCTGGCGCTCAAACATTAACACAAAAGGAGCTCCGCGCTGGCTGCGCCTGCGCTGGGCGTTAAGTTCCAAAACTATGATCGAACACTATTCAATAGTTGAAAAATTCGAGATCGCGAATAGAGGTGTAGTCGTAGCAATAGATGGAATCACTGATCGGGTGCCAGGAAGAGCTTACAAAGTGGAAATACGAGGAGCTTCCGGAGGGTCTATCGTTACGGAGGCATTTAAAGAGTGGCTGTTACGTAGAAATCCAACTCCAATAGAAAAAGAAGCTTACACGCTTAGAGGGGTACACAAATCAGATGTGCCAGAAAATGCAGTTTTGGTGTTCACTGAAGGCCCAGGAACTTAACAATTCGTTGCAGGGGACGTGCTACAATATGCACCTTTTGCGCGGGTCGCTGCGCTCCCATTATCGCGCAAAAAGTGCATATTGTAGCACGCCCCTGAACTCGGCGTTTATGGCTTCAGAGAGTGCCAATGATAAGAATCTATTTTTTAACAATCGCTACTCTTCTAATCAGCTTGACGGCCCAAGCTGGTGAACCAATTAGTTGCAATATCACGGATTCCAGGCATGCGGTTTACTATAGAGATATTTCGCGGGCCAAATTCGGGAAAGAAGTAGATATTAAAGCAGTGCTTCGAGAAAAATTACTCAAGCATGCAAAGGAAGTCGAGCGCATAGCGAATTGGGATAGGAAATACAGTGGCCCCGATGAGGAGTATATTCCTGTATTAATTGGGATATTGGATCAGAGTGCAGGGCTAAATCGCGAGTTCTCATGCTTTTGGGACCTCGTGGAAGAAGGCGATATTGTCCGTGAATTTAAAGACAAAGAGCCAATGGTTTTTAGGGAAGGCTATGGCCTTTTTAGAAAGGGTAAATTAATTGCCTATTTTTACTCAGGTATCGGGGTGGTGTGAGCCATAACAAAGCAATGCAGCCGACGTCTTACTTTGTGCACTTTTTGCACGGTCGCTGCGCTCCCATTATCGTGCAAAAAGCACACAAAGTAAGCCGCGGCTGATTGCGGCGTTAGGCAAGTGGCCAAAGTCATGGAGAAATATAAATACAATATTTTCGGCAGAGAAGTCCTGATTGAAAGAAGCCAAAATCGCTGGGCAACTTTCTACCAGGGTTCAGAAGGTAAGCGCCGAAATGCAGAAATATTTGTACCGCCAGAAATTACGGAAGTTGAGTTAACTCAGTATCTGACAGATCTTTGTCATGAGTGGGCAACTGAAAGGCATCCGTCAGTGGTGCGTCTGGGGGAAAATAAGTAAATTGGCATTCGTAGGGCATCCTGCCTAACAAGGCCGGGCAGCCAGGCTCCGGGCCTGCGGCCCTCCGCGGGACAGCTTACCTTGTGCGCGTTTTGCGCGGGTCGCTGCGCTCCCATTTTCGCGCAAAACGCGCACAAGGTAAGCTGCCCCTGCCGGCGGCGTTAAGTGATATGAGATATTTATCAACAATAGTACTTGCATTAACCCTCTTGTATCCGATATCAAGTGTGGCAATCGATAGAGCGTTCCATCCTTCTGTGGCATCGGCAGAGGCAGATATTGAAGGCCTAGGGAGAGTCGAAGTTGTAAGGCTCATGTATAAAGATGAGCGTACAGGCCAAGAAATGCCTACGTATGCACATTATTTAGTGTTATATGATGTGGAGCCGGTCATTATCGATAAAATTGATGGGCATACACCAAAAATTCAAATAGAAAATAACATAATTACTATTTTCTATCATGCCGGCGGCAATGCGTATCTATATAAAAAATACAAAGTTAAAGATCGCGAAATTACCCTCATAGGGAAAGGCAATGCCCGCACTTAACAAGGCCAAGCAGTTTGCTCCGGGCCTTCGGCCCTCCGCGGGACGTCCAACGCTGTGCACCTTTTGCGCGGTCGCTGTCGCTCCCATTATTGCGCAAAAGGCGCACAACGTTGGCCGCCCCTGTTGGCGGCGTTAAGCATTCTTAGTCCGGAGAGAGAATCCGTGGAAGAAGTAATTGGTGGTGTATTTAGATTTCTCGGGCGATTTATCGTTGAGGTAATCTTTACTACTGTCTTCGAGATTATGTTTCAATTTCCAGGGAGCATCATTTGCAAGGCATTCACAAAAGAAGGTAAGAAGCCAAATGGTTTTCTTGTAGTGATTACCAGTATTTTGTTTTGGTTGTTGGTGGTTGCTTTGGGTTATTTCGCATATCTCACGCTTTCTAGTGGGCCCAATGCTTAACAAACGCAAGCAGGATGCTACGGCCCTTCGGGCCTCCGCGGGACGCCCAACGCTATGCACGTTTTGTGCGGGTCGCTGCGCTCCCAGTTTCGCACAAAATGTGCATAGCATTGGTCGCCCCTGTTGCGGGCGTTCTGGCTGTAGAAAAACTCTAAAAACCTAGCGTTTTTTGATAAAGTTGAGGGGTCAATCTCCGAGTCCTCTCAATGCCGAACTTCAAGCCACATAACTACAACCAAAGCGCGATGGTTGTAATCAATTTCGAAGAGCAGTTGCAGCCCAACACCTTCGAATACACCCTCCATCACCTGATCGATCATCGTATCAACCTCTCCCTTTTCTACGATAAGTACAAGAATGACGCCGGTGGACGTGCGGCATACGACCCGGCCATTCTCCTGAAAGTGATCTTGTTCGCCTATTCCAAGGGGATAACCTCCAGCCGTGAGATTCAGTGGCAGTGTGAGCACAATATAATTTTCAAAGCCTTGTCTTGTGACAGCGTTCCACATTTCACCAGCATTGCGAGCTTTGTGAGCAGCTACCCTGATGCAATAGAATCGGTCTTTGAGCAGGTACTGATGGTTTGCGACCAAGAGGGGCTCTTGGGTAATGAGCTCTTGGCGATCGATGGCTGCAAGATTTCCTCGAATGCCAGTAAGGCGCATTCAGGTACTTTCAAGGAGCTTGAGCAGAAGCAGGCGAAAATTCGGAAGAAGATCCGCCACTGTCTCTCGGAGCACAAGAAACTAGACGGCAGGAAACCCGCGGAGCGGGAGCGCAAGCAACGTCTGGAGCAGGCAAACAAGACTCTGGAAAAGCACTTTGAGAAGATTGACAACTTCCTAAAGACACAAGCCCCAAGGATGGGGCAGGGCAAAAAACTGAGCGAAGTAAAAAGTAACATCACCGACAATGAGTCGGCGAAGATGACGACTAGCAAAGGTACCATCCAGGGCTATAACGGTATCGCCGCGGTCGACAAGAAACACCAGATCATTGTGGAGGCGCAGGCCTTCGGCGAAGGGCAGGAAACTCACACATTA
>ENA-ORCV01000260-ORCV01000260.1-marine-metagenome-genome-assembly--contig:-NODE-260-length-58693-cov-4.134451_pt1 | contig 58693 bp, 54 predicted proteins | sample MGYA00237779_ERZ508509 | MGnify/ENA primary metagenome ERZ508509 (study PRJEB26180, sample SAMN06268772) | marine metagenome | isolation source: Bioluminescent Bay, La Paraguera, Puerto Rico | place... | reverse complement strand
ACGCCGATGAAACGATGCGGGCGCGGTAGTGATCGCCGTCGCCCGCGAGATCCTCGATCTCGATTTCAGCGTCCGGCATCGCCTCAAGGATCAGTTTCTTGATGTCGTCGGCGGCCATGGGCATGGGATCGGTCTCCTCTGCGCTTTGCGCGTTCATGTAGTCGGGAAGCGACGCCTCCCAAAGATCGGAAAGATCGAGCAGCGAAACGCCGTCGGTCTCGTCGAGCAGAATATCCGGCCCGCCGAACCGGCCGATCTTCGATGCCTGAACGCCCGCCATCGCGGCTTTCAACAACAGCGTATCGGCCCCGGCGGGTGTTGCGGCGACAAGATAACGGCCCTGATCTTCGCCGAACCAGAAAGCGGTCTTGCGCTGCTTCACAGGCGTATGAAGGTCGAGACCGCGACCGGCGGCGAGCGCCATTTCCGCGGCGGCGACCAGAAGGCCGCCGTCCGAAACATCGTGACAGGCGGTCACCAGACCTTCATCAATCAGCTTGCGGATCAACTCGCCAGTCTTGCGTTCGGTCTCGAGATCGACCGGCGGCGGCGCGCCTTCCTCAATTCCGAAAAGCTCGCGCATGTAGAGCGACTGACCGAGCCAGCCCCGCGTGACTCCAATGGCGATCAGCTCTTCGCCCGCCTCCGCACCGCCGACCCGCACAGCCTTGGTCGCATCCTCTAGAACGCCGACCCCGCCAATCGCCGGGGTCGGCGGGATCGCCTCGCCGTTCGTCTCATTGTAAAGCGAGACATTGCCGGAAACGACCGGATAGCCGAGCGTCTCGCAAGCTTCCGCAATGCCTTCAACGGCGCCGACAAACTGCGCCATGATTTCAGGGCGTTCCGGATTGCCAAAATTAAGGCAGTTGGTGATCGCCAGCGGCGCGGCGCCCGTCGCGCAGATATTCCGGAAAGTTTCGGCTACCGCCTGCTTGCCGCCCTCATGAGGATCGGCTTTCACATAACGCGGCGTCACGTCAGTCGAGATCGCCAGCGCCCGGCCCGTTCCATGAACGCGCACAAGCGCCGCGTCGCCGCCCGGCGCGATGATCGTGTCGCCCATGACCGTGTGATCGTATTGTTCCCAGATCCAGCGGCGCGAACACAAGTCGGGCGTCCCCATCAGGCGCGCCATGGCGGTCAGCATGGTATCGGCGCCCGGCGCATCGGCAAGCGACACGCTTTCCTCGCGCTGTTCGACTTCCGCCGTCTCGACAATATTCGACGCGGCGAGATTGCGGGCGGCTTCCTCAAAACCGTCGAACCTCACGCCGTCCGGTTTAGAACGCGCATAAACGCGCGCTTCGCCAACGGAGATGGTCAGGCCAACGGCGTCAACGAGATCGGCGTCGGCGAGGCGGTCGGCGATGAGCGTTTCCGCAATCGTGCGCATTTCGGCTTCGGACTTGCCGGGCGCCCTTAGAATCGCTTCGGCCTCTTTGACGACCACAGTCGGATCCGCAAGCGCCGCCGGCTTGGAGAGTTCAGCGCGCGGCCGGTCATATTCCGGCGCATCGTTGGCGAGCGGCTTCACCGGCATGTCAGCGACGGTCTCGCCCTTGTGACGGATGACCAGCCGCCCGGACCGGGTCGTCTCGCCAATTACCGCGAAGTCGACACCCCATTTTTCGAACACCGCGCGGGCTTCGTCTTCCTTGCCCGGCTGCAGCACCATGAGCATGCGCTCCTGGCTTTCGGACAGCATCATCTCATAGGCGCTCATACCCTCTTCGCGCTGAGGGACATGATCGAGATCCAGCTCGAAACCGCCGCCGCCCTTCGCCGCCATTTCCACGGACGACGAAGTAAGGCCCGCAGCGCCCATGTCCTGAATGGCGATGATCGCGTCTGAGCCCATCAATTCGAGACACGCTTCAAGCAACAGCTTTTCAGTAAACGGATCTCCCACCTGAACGGTCGGACGCTTTTCTTCCGAAGCGTCGTCGAATTCTGCTGACGCCATGGTTGCGCCGTGAATGCCGTCGCGCCCGGTTTTCGAGCCCACATAGACAACCGGGTTTCCTTCGCCGCGCGCCGCCGAATAGAAAATGCGGTGTTTTTCGGCAATCCCGACGGTCATGGCGTTGACCAGAATATTGCCGTTGTAGCCGGCGTGGAAATTGGTCTCGCCGCCGACCGTCGGCACGCCCATGCAGTTGCCGTAGCCGCCAATGCCCGCGACGACGCCGGAAACGAGATGCCGGGTCTTCGGATGAGACCAGTCGCCGAAGCGCAAGGCGTTCATATTGGCGACGGGCCGCGCGCCCATGGTGAAGACATCGCGCATGATGCCGCCGACCCCGGTCGCCGCACCCTGGTATGGTTCAATGAAACTCGGGTGATTGTGGCTTTCCATCTTGAAGATGGCGGCCAAGCCCTCGCCGATATCAATGACCCCGGCGTTTTCGCCCGGCCCCTGGATCACCCAGGGCGCGCTGGTGGGAAGCTTTTTGAGATGTTTCCGGGATGACTTGTAGGAGCAGTGCTCCGACCACATGACCGAGAAAATCCCCAGTTCGAGAAGGTTCGGTTCGCGGCCCATATGCGCCTTGATGCGCTCATATTCGTCGGGCTTGAGGCCGTGTTCGGCCACGATTTCAGGCGTGATGGCGGTCATGAAAATCCGTCAGGCAAACTTCGCCGCTTCCATAAGCCGGTTGCGGCAAAGGTGCAAACGCCGTTGCGGGCGCCAAAAGGCGCCGCGCCGCTCAATCAGAAAACTGCAGAATTCGCCGGCGCGCCTAGCGCCACGGCTCCGCGTAGACTGTATGGCTTACGGAAAATGACAAGCCCTCGCCACAGGCCCCGCCACCGGCGGTCATCTCACCCCAGACGCGCACTTTTCGCCCGAAAAGCTCTTCCGCCTGTTTGAGAGAGGTGAGGCGCCAGAGTTCGCCATTGTCGTCGGCCAACACCGCACAACCGTCCCCCGCCTGGACGATGTCCCCGCTCAACGCCAGCACATTCGGCTCGGCTGAGACAAACGCCGACGGCAGCACGCCAAGCTCTACGCCATCCATCACAACCCTGCGCCCCGGGCCGCCCGACGGCAGCCCAAAATGCGCCAGCGGGACGCCCGGCGTCAGCATCGCCGGCTCCGAAGCGTTTATCAGCGTACAGGATGAGGGCGCGCCGTTCGGACGGGATTCAATTTCAACATAAACCTCCCCGCCGCTGTGAACGATGTTGCGCAGCTTTTCGATGCTCTGGCCGCTCTTGTTCTGGAGAACGGGGCAGGAAACAAGCGTTGATTGCACTGGCGCGCCCACCACATTCGTGGCCGGGGCGAGACTGCGCCCTGCGGTCTGGATCCGTAAAGCCGAGAGCTTCTGATAGCTCAGCCTGTCCACAGAGGAATGGTGCCGAACACCACCGGCCTGTTCATCCAGCCACGAGGCGCCGGCGGTATTGCGCTGATCCCGGAAACGCGCAGTCGCTGACTCCGAATAGGGCGTCTCATACGCCGCATTGATCGCGTCAAAGCCTTCATCGTCTCGAATGGCCACAATATCGCGCGAGTAATCGATGTCGGCATCCTGCGTCCGGGATCGGTATGCCGGCCCCGAAGCGCCGCGCGCATAATAAGCATCGATCTCATCGGGCACCGCCAGATGTTCGCCGGGCCGCACATTGCCGGGATCAACCCCGGGGTTGGCCTCGCGCAGCGCCGCAAGGCTCACATTGCACTGCCGCGCCACCTCCGAGAGGGTTGTCGCCCTGTCAACGGGATAAGAATGACCGCAACGGCCCGCCATAGCCGACCCGGCCGCCGTCAGGGCCGCGGCGCCAGCGGCGACAGCCCCCACAATCCGTAGCGCCTGTTTCATGCTCATAACCAGTCCTCCGCGACAGAATCTCCTTATGGTTAATACCATGAATGAGGCGGCTTAGGGACGTGGCCCCCGGTTTTTTTAAGGATCACCGCAGGGGCTTGTTTTCCTTCAAAAAACCTTGCCCGCCGCCCTTCCGGCCATGAAACGAAGGCCCCAGCTCCGGATTCACGCCGCCGTCAGGAACGGGGCGCCCCAGGTGGGTTGCGCTCTGGAAGCCCCGTCCTGAACGGCTTTCAGGGTAGCGCGGCGGGAACGCCGTTTTTGAATCGAATTTTCAGAAAACCTGCAAACTTTAGAAAACTTTTTTTGCGGTTAACCAACATAACACACGCGATATTAACCAGCCCCCGCGAAATTATGGCTCATGGCGTTAAGGACGTCTCATAGGGTCGTAGTATGTTCAGTATAAGTGCAAAGCCGCTTCACGCGCGAAATTCATCTCGTGACCTGAAAACCGACGCTGCTGTGCGCAAGCGCGTTTCGTTGCGCGCCTTTGCTCGCGACGAGCGAGGCAATCTTGCAATCCTGTTCACATTCATGTCCGTCATGCTGTTTTTGTTCGTCGGCGGCGCCGTCGACTATTCGCGCTGGAACGCCGTGCGCGCTGACATGGTGGAGTCGATGGATGCGGCATCCCTCGCGGTCGCTCAGCTTGCAGCCGCAGATGACAGCATCTCAAAAGCAGACCTTAAAGACTACGGCAAGCGCTTCTTTGAAGAGAACTTCAATTACGAAACGCATCTGAAATCAGGCTGGGATATAGATTTTGATCTTGCCGACGAGGCCGTCATTTCAACCTGCATTACCGGCGCGGTCGACACCTATCTCCTGGGAGTCGCCGGAATCGACAAGCTCAACATCGATAATTGCGTTGAAATCACGAAAAAAGGCTCCGGCCGGATCGAGCTGGCGCTGGTTCTTGACGTCACCGGCTCGATGGATTGGTACAACGGCGGAGAAAAGAAAATCGATAGCCTCAAGGACGCTGTCGATAACCTCCTCGCAGTCATGTATGGCGAAGCGACAACCAGCAACAACCTCAAAATCGGTGTTGTGCCCTTCAACGCCTACGTCAACGCTGGCGGCGCCTCAAGCTGGCAGTCTTCCTGGGGGGACCTTAACGCTCAATCGGCCTATCACGGCGCGCACTTCATCCATGTGGATGAAACCGGCATCGTCGACAATTCATCCTTGGCGAAAGATTACAATGACAGCGGCATCGCCAAGGTGATGGATGTCAGCAGGAAAGTAAATCACTACGATCTTTACAATTCCCACTCAAACCTTTCCTGGAAGGGCTGCGTTGAAGCGCGCCCCTATCCGCTCGACGAACTCGACACGCCGGTGGGAGCCGCCACCACCTCAACATTCATCAACAACGCCATATCGACCCCGTCGGAGCTCAACTCTCCCGGGAACGACTATGAAACCCGGATGAAAGCCGCCTTTACCGCAAAGCCGTCCTTGATGCTTTCGGCTTCTGATCTGGCGCAAGCAGGAAATTCCTACTTCGTTCCGTTGTTTCACCCGGACGAGCCGGATTGTGATGACGACGCCTGCGACTGGGGCGACTCTGAAGTGACAAAGACTTACTCCATGGGCGGCGCCTCTCGCACCGTCTCCGGTTACGGTTTCTTTTTCGACAACCCTGATGACGCCTCGGGAATCGACGATAAAGATTATAAAAATCGGGATCTGGTATCTGATTATCGCTTCACGGCATCAAATCAGGGTGAAGATTTCTCTCGCTATCTCGAGGTCGTACTTGGCGCGCGCATGGCGATCGACGAAGACTATTCAGATCTCGATTCTTATTGGGATGGCGTAAAAGCCCGGCTGTTCGATCTTGGCGCAACGAAGATCAGCGACACTGAAACGGTTTGCTCGAAAAAGAAAAAGAAGAAGAAAAAATCGTGCACAACGACGACTGAGACCGGCGATGAATTCATCCTGCGCAATTCTTATGTCGGTTGGTGGGATTCAAGCGCCGGCAAATACAAGGGAAAATACGATCAGTCGCCGAATTCAGGCTCAGACCCCAGCCCGAACCTGAACTGCCCTAAGGAAATCCTGCCGCTCACCAACGATCGTACGGCAATTGAAAATCATGTGGACGCACTCTCTGCTCACGGCAACACAGACTCCGCCAACGGCGCCATGTGGGGCTGGCGCATCCTGTCCAATGGCGCGCCTTTCACGGAAGGCGTGCCGGACAGCAACACTGACTGGACAAAAGCCATCGTAATCATGACGGACGGCGAAAACACCGTTGGCAGCGCTGACACGCACTGGGATTCCGCGCCGACCTCATACGGCTATGCGGTCGAAAGCCGGATGGGCGTCGGGGTCAATTCCGCAAGCGAAATGCGTGATGAGGTCGACAACAAACTTCTGCGCATCTGCCACCGCATGAAGCAGGAAGGCTACCTCGTTTACACGATCATGTTCGATCTCGACTCCACCAGCGTGGAAACGATCTTCAAGGCCTGCGCTACAAAACCGACGGCGCCGTATTTTCAGGATGCGGACACCGGAACGGATCTGGAACAGGCCTTCGGCGACATCGCCAAGGATCTCGTCGATCTTCATGTGAGCAAATAGGAAAGCGCGATGCGTTGCGCCTTTAAGTCAAACAGAGCACGTTTGCGGCGTCTTGGCGGCGACCGGCGCGGCACAGCGGCGATTGAATTTGCAATCGTCGCCCCGGTGTTTCTTGCACTGATGTTCTCTATTTTCGAAGTCGGCTGGTTCTATTTCAGCAACTCGGTAATCGACGCCGCCGTCGCCAACGCTTCGCGGCTCGTCAGGACAGGGCAGATACAGAAAGGCTACGCTGACGACGACGAGCGTTTCGAGGCGATGTATGATGAAGTCTGCCGCGTACTCGACAAATTCGGCGATTGCGAAGACCGCCTGACGGTTGAAGTCAGTAATTATTCGACCTTTTCGGAATTAGCCGCGGATAATTCCGCTGCGACTTGCGCGGATTCGCCCCCGGACCAGATCGAAGCCATGCCGTTCTCCCCCGGCGGAGAGTATGAAATTGTCCGTGTCAGAATTTGTTTCATCTACACGACGCTCAACCCGGCGATCGGCATGAATTTGTCTGAAGGCGGATCCAACAAGCGCCATTTGGTTTCCACCATGATTTTCAGGAACGAGCCCTATGAGAAGAACTGACGCAACAGGGCGCGCCACACGCTATGGACTGAAAAAGACTTCAGCGTTCCTGAAGTGCCGGAGCGGTTTCGCCGCAACCGAATTTGCGCTGATTTTGCCGCTGCTGGCGGTGATATTTTTCGGTATGCTGGAAACATCCGACATTCTCACCATTAATCGCCGTGTCGCCTTGGCGGTGAATACGATGGTCGACCTTGCGGCCCAGTCCGAAGAGCTGACCTACGACGATGTGGATGACCTCATCGACGGCGTGGTGTCGATATTGGAGCCGAATGACGTCACCGATGTAAACGTGAATATCCTGAGCGTTGTTAAAGTCGGCAGTTCGGCAGTCGTTTTATGGAGCCGCGATGAAAGCGGCTCTGCCCCCTACACGACGGGCTCGTTTTATAACAAATTCGACGACGCCACTATCATCCGCCAAAACGGATCGCTCCTGATTGTGGAAATGACTTATGACTATTCACCGCAATTCACCCATCACTTTGTAGGCTCGACGTTCACATTCGAGCGCCAAGCGGTGCGCTGGCCGCGCCGGACGAGCATCATCCCGCTATGCAACAACTCTAAGCTAATCTGCATCGCGTCATTGCCCTCCTGACTTCACCGTGTCAGCGGCTTGTATTTGATGCGCTTCGGCACATCAGCGTCAGGCCCCAACCGCCGTTTTTTGTCTTCCATGTAATCCTCGAAGTTGCCTTCGAACCATTCCACATGGCTGTCGCCTTCGAAGGCCAGGATGTGAGTCGCGATACGGTCCAGAAACCAGCGGTCGTGGCTGATAATGACCGCACATCCGGCGAAGTCTTCAAGCGCCCGCTCAAGCTCACGCAAGGTGTCGACGTCAAGGTCGTTGGTCGGTTCGTCAAGCAGCAACAGATTGGCGCCCTCTTTCAGCATTTTCGCGAGTTGTACGCGATTGCGCTCGCCCCCTGAGAGCGAGCCGACCTTCTTCTGCTGGTCTCCGCCCTTGAAGTTAAACCAGCCGACATAGGCGCGGGAGGGCACCTCGCGCTTGCCGAGCTGGATCATGTCGTTGCCGCCCGAGATCTCTTCCCAGACATTGTGATTGGCGTCGAGATTTTCGCGGGTCTGGTCCACATACCCCAGTTTCACGGTTTCCCCGATGCGCAGATCGCCCTCATCGGGCGTCTCCTGTCCGGTCAACAGGCGGAACAGGGTGGTTTTGCCGGCGCCGTTCGGCCCGATCACCCCGACGATACCGCCCGGCGGGAGGCGGAACGATAGATCTTCGAAGAGCAGCTTGTCGCCGAAGGCTTTTTTCAGATTGTCCGCCTCGATCACCACGCCACCGAGCCGAGGACCGGGCGGAATCTGGATCTGGGCTGTGTTGATCTCTTCCTTGCCCGCCTTGTTGAGCAGCTCTTCATAAGCGTTGATGCGCGCTTTCGACTTCGCCTGTCGCGCCCGGGGGCTGGCGTTGATCCAGTCGACTTCGCGATCGAGGGTGCGTTTGCGGTTTGCTTCTTCGCGTTGTTCCTGCTCGAAGCGTTTGCGTTTCTGGTCGACCCATGAGGAATAATTCCCCTCATAAGGAATGCCCCGGCCGCGATCCAGTTCGAGAATCCAGCCTGTGACATTGTCGAGGAAATAGCGGTCGTGCGTCACGAGCACGACGGCGCCGGGGTAATCTCGCAAGTGATGTTCAAGCCAGGCGACCGATTCCGCATCGAGATGGTTTGTCGGCTCGTCGAGCAGCAGGAGGTCAGGCTTTGAAAGCAGGAGGCGAGCCAACGCCACGCGACGTTTCTCACCGCCGGAAAGCTTATCCACCGCCCACTCGCCCGGCGGGCAGCGCAGGGCCTCCATCGCCATTTCAATTTTGGAATCGACGTCCCAGCCGTCGGCGGCGTCGATCTCCTCCTGGAGCTTCGACATCTTCTCCATGAGCTCATCGGTGTAATTCTCGCCAAGCTCCACAGAAACGGCGTTGAACGCATCAATCTTGGCTTTGAGCTCGCCGACGCCTTCCATGACATTCTCAAAGACCGTCTTGGCGGGGTCGAGTTCGGGCTCCTGGGGCAGAAAACCGACCCGCGCGCCGTCCGCAGCATAGGCCTCGCCCGTAAATTCCTGATCGAGGCCCGCCATGATCTTCAGAAGCGTCGACTTACCCGCGCCATTGACGCCGACAACCCCGATCTTGGCGTCCGGAAAAAACTGTAAGTGTATGTCTTCCAATATTTTTTTGCCGCCTGTGAAAGCTTTTGTCAGGCCGTGCATGAAGTAGATATACTGGTATTTCGCCATGGGGGGTGAAGCGCTCCTGGGGCTCTAGAATCGTTGCAAGCGGGAAACAGCGCGGCGTCTTATCCCGCAAATCGGGGTATTTCAACGCATTAGAGCGTTTTACCCCCGCGCGGGTTGCCTATATGTTATGGATGAGAGCGAGTTGAGGGGATAACGGATTATGGCGGGCTACGTCGAAAAAACTCTGGCCGGCGGGGAAGAAATCATCCACCGCGCCAATTTTAACTGGACCTACAGTTTTTTTCCCGTGTTCTGGTTCGCGCTCGGCGCCGGCGTCATCCTTATGTTCTTCTACATCCAGTATGGCGCAGAGGTGCCTTATGAAGAGCTGAAGGTCGGCTGGTGGTCGGCCATCTTCGCAGGGGTTTGCGGCTCCATCATCCTGATCAATCACATCATCATTCTCGTAACGACCGAAATCGTCGTGACGACTTATCGTTTCGTGTTCAAGAAAGGCCTCGTCTCCCGGAATACCCAGGAAGTCAGCCTCAACAAGATTGAAGAAATCACGCTTCATCAATCTGTATGGGGACGCATTCTAGGCTACGGGCAGCTCATCCTGCGCGGCACGGGCGTCGGCGTCATCACCTTGCCCGATCTCGACAACCCGATTGAACTCAGAAAGATTATCGAAAACACCAAGTCTGCGCTCCGCGAAGATCAACGCCAGCGGCGGCGCATCAATGACGACGATGACGATTATTGAGGTTTAGCCTCGCGCGAATGATGAGTTCAGGATCGCTTCGAGCTCTGCGCGATCAGTCTCGTCGAACTGCGCTGTCCGGTCACTGTCGACATCAAGGACGGCGATTAGCTCGCCCGCACTGTTGAAGACCGGCGCAACGATTTCCGACTCCGACCTGGCGTCGCACGCGATGTGGCCGGGAAATGCGTGGACATCGTCGACGATCTGCGTCTCGCACGTCGTCGCCGCCTTGCCGCAGACCCCTTTGCCGAAAGGAATGCGCAAACAGCCCAAGCTGCCCTGATAAGGACCGATCACCAGTTCGTCCGGTTTTTCCGGATCGACTACATAAAAACCTGTCCAGAAATAGTGGTCGAACGCATGATGGAGAATATTCGATACGGTCGCCATGCGCGCAATGAGGTTCCCCTCGCCCTCAATCACCGTAGCGATTTCCTTTGAGACTTCGGCGTATCTGGCGGCTTTGTTCACGGTCATAAACCACGCTTATTCGGCAATTGAGAATGAAAGGGAAGGCAAATCGCCGATCCTCACGTCAACTTTATCGCCCGGGATCAACGGACCGACGCCGGCCGGCGTGCCGCTAAATATCAGATCGCCGGGTTTGAGTTCGAAAAGCTCCGAAAGCGAAATAATGATCTCAGGAACGGTCCAGATCATGTCATTCAGCGGCGCCGCCTGACGGGTCTCGCCGTTAATCGAGGTCTCAAGCCGCGCGCTGTCGAGAAAACCTTTCGGCGCATCTGCGACCGGTAAAATCTCGCCCATCGGCGCCGAGCGATCGAACGCCTTGGCCGCGTCCCAGGGCGCGCCGGCGTCTTTGGCGGCGGCCTGCAGATCGCGCCTGGTCAGATCGCACCCTGCCGCGTATCCGAAGATGAGCGCCGCCGCTTCGTCTATGGTTTGGAGCCGGACGCCGCCGCCTTTCAGGGCGACAACCAGTTCTCCTTCGAAATGCAGGTTCCCCGTCATCAGCGGATAGGGTATCGATGATCCGTTGCCAACAACGGCGTCCGCCGGTTTGGTAAAAAACACCAGCGAGGAACTTTTCGGATCCCCGCCCATTTCGCGGACATGATCAGCGTAGTTGCGGCCTATGCAGAAGATGCGCCGCACCGGAAAAAGTCCGCCGCCACAAACGGCGGCGCTTGCCGGCTCCGCAGGATCGATCACGAAGTCCATGAGCCCCCCTGATCAATAAAGCATCGCCATACCGACAGCGATCAGCGCCGTTCCCAGCAGCGACCCGATAAACGGAATTATGAACCAGAACGATCTCGACAGCAGCACATAAGCCGCCCCGAATACGACGATGCCGATCCGCGCCGTCATGTCAGCGAGGATATCGGGCCGCGCTAGCGCACAGTAAATCACGACGAGCGCGTAGAACATGATCCCGATCGAATGGCTGAAATGAAAACCGATATAAGTACGCCAGAAGCTCTTCAAATCCTTGCGAAAAGCCATGCGCGTATTGTGCAACTCTTCAAGAAGGCCGGGTTTGGCGGGCGCGAACTTCTTCGGCTCTTTCATATCCGCCACTGTCATAAGGAAATGCAGAGCGCCAAGAACGAAAAACAGGACAGCGCCTGTGACGATGATCCAATTTGCAGTCATGACGGCCTACACATCGTATTTCTCGAGTTTTCCGCCGGCCTCGAACAGTCCCTTGCCCGGCACATGGTTGATTTCAAGCCGCACGCCGTCCGGGTCTTCGAACAACACGGAATAGTAACCGGGCGCCCATGCGCCCTCTTCGGGTTCGTGAATAATCCTGGCGTTCTTCTCTTTCAGCCACTTAAAAACTTCATCGACGCTTTCACGGTCTTTCGAGCGAAAACATAAATGATGCAGTCCTACTCTGGTCTGAACGAAGCGCTGGCCGTGATGGACCTCGTCCGGCGGTCTCACCCCGAGCGCCGTACGCGCGCCAACGCCATAAAGCATGAACTCATTGTCCATAACAAGGCTCATGCCGAGAAACGGCAGCAACTCCCGGTAAAACGCTGTCGACCGCTCATAATCGCCCGCAGTCAGGATCACATGCGCTATGCCGTTGATGTCCATCAGCCGGTTCCTTCATCAAGAGGCTGGCGGGTACTTCTTCAATAGCGCTGCCGGCCGGATTGGACGGCGCTCGAAGTTGCCGCCGCAATTGGGGCAAACGCCGCTCAGCGGACCCTTAACGCAGTCAGGGCAGAATGTGCACTCAAATGTGCAGATATAAGCTTCTTCTGCAGGCGGCAGCGTCTTGCCGCACCGTTCGCATGCGTTACGTAATTCAAGCATCGCGTTTCACTCCCGGCGGCTCGTATCCCGCCGGCATCGATTTTATGTGAACATCCCGCTGCGGGAACGGAATCTCGATCCCCGCCTCGGCCAGCGCCTTGAAGATCGCAAACCTAAGTTCGGTTTTAACCGTCATGCTGTTGCCGACATCGGCGAGATAGACCCGTACGTCAAAATCCAGAGATGACGCGCCGAAGTCTTTCCAGACCACGAAGGGCTCAGGATACCGAACCACGAGCGGATGCGCATGGGCGCATTCAAGCAGAATATCCCTCACTTTATGCGGATCGGCATTATAGGAAACGCCGACCGGGATCACTGCCCGGCCGATCTTGTCCTTGTGGGTCCAGTTGGTGACGGTAGAAGAAATCAGTTCAGAATTCGGAACGATGATCGAGGACCGGTCAAAGGTAACAATTTCGGTCGAGCGCACGCTGATCCTCCTGACAATCCCCTCGCCCGAGGCCGTGACGATCCAGTCGCCGACCTTGATCGGGCGTTCAAAGAGCAAGATCAGCCCGGAAACGAAATTGTTGACAATCGACTGCAGGCCAAAACCGATGCCGACCGATAGAGCGCCTGCGATCAGCGCAAGGTTGCTGAGGTCGAAACCGATTGTCGCCACGGAAGCAAACAGCGCAACCAGCAGCCCGGCGTAGCCAATCAGCGTGATCAGCGAATTCTGAACGCCCGGATCGATCTGCGAATGGGCAAACACGCCGCGCTGGAAGCCCGTCTGCGCGACACGCGTCAGCCCCATGATAGCGACAAAAATGACCACAGCGAGCGCGATATTGGCGAGCGACGGGATATGCACGCGGCCAATATTGAAACCGAAAAGCGCCTGGCCGGCGAAGTCGAAGACTCTTGACGACGACACGCCGAAAAGCACGAGAACCGCTGGCGCAAGGGCGAAAAACAGCGCCGTATTGATCAGCAATCCGCTCCAGAAGCGGAAATTCTGTTTGCTCTTTTCCTCATCTTCGCTGGTCCGCGCGCCTTCATGCTGCAGCCTGTTGCGCAGCCAGAAGGCGAACTCTCCGAGAAGCGCGCGTAAAAACCAGGCAAGCGAGAGAAAGAGCGCCAGAAAATAGATGCGCGATGCAATAAAGTCAGCCAGCGCCACATAGCCCGCAAGCGCCGCAACGATGATTACAACAGCGATCGCTCTGCCGATGCGCCGGACGGTTCGCCATGGATCATCAAGGTCGTCAATGTCGCCGCCATCTTCAGCGTCATTTTCGTCTTCCGTTTTCACATCTGCCGCAGATGTGTTCGCAGACGCTTCAAGCCAGAGGCGCGTGCGGCAAAGCATGAAGAAAATGGCGCCAACGAGCATCGCGCTGACAGCGTTGATCATCGTGACGAGTTCGTCCGAACCTTGCGCAGACCGGACAATTTCAACGCATAGCACTTTCAGGCCGAACACGATCACGATCGCGATAATCAGGTTACTCGCCACACGCCCGCGCGACGCATCAACCGGCGCAATACGCCAGTCGGGGATGGCGGGCGCGAAAAGGCCGCGCGTGAAGCCGCTTATCAGCAAATATGCGATCAAACCGAACCACAAGGCCCGCGCCGCCGGCTCGCCAGCTTCAGAAATAATTCCCTGCGCGCGCAGGGTTTCAACAATGATAAATCCGCCGATCAGGCCGGGCGCCGTTCGCGCGATCATCTTAAGTCCGGCGGCGACAATCCGGCGGGCTCGCGTTGGTTTGCGTTTCTGGATGACGGCCGTGAAGGTGGAGCTGATCCACCGGTCGACGGGACCGAAAATCAACAGCGATACAATCAGCGCGCCGAGGACAAAGGCGAGCGATACGCCGAAGGCGCCGCTTTCCTGTTTTTTATCGCCCCAGCGAGAGAAATAAGCGCCAATTCTGCCGGCGACCGTCGCCGCCGACGCAGCGGCGGGCTTCCAAACATCGGGCCCCAGAGGGGAAGCCCCGCGCGTCAGTAGGCGTTCATACAATCCCTGAAGCTGGGTCGCGGAAAGCCGGCTCAATAGATCGTTCGCCTCGACGATGTTGGCGTTGACGCGCGTACGCTGGCTTGAAAGGCGCGCAATCTCCTCATTCAGCGCTGCACGCTGAGCGGCGAGCTCCTCGCTTTCCGGAGGGTCGTTCTCACCGGGCGGCGGCCCTAACGGCTCAAGCTGACTGCGTACTGTCTCGAGATCGCGATCAATCAACGGCAACCGCCCACGGGACTGGTCCCGCATGGCGCGCAATTGGGTTTCGATCCCTTCGACATCCCTGATCTCGCCGGCGTCGATCGCCGCTCTCAGTTCATTGAGTCCCGACCTCGTCTGTTCGATCGCCGCCGTACGATCCGCCTGAACAGCGTCCGTCTGCGCAGCCGCGGCAGAGACCGTGATAACCACAACCGCCATCAAGGCGGTGAGCGTTGATATCAGCCGCCTTGCAATCACAACCATTTCATCGCCTTGAACACGAGTACGAGCGCCCCCCCGATCAAAACGCATGCGGCGCACACCAGCCAGAAAGCGAGCGGGCTGTCGACGCCCGGCATGCCGCCGACGTTAATCCCGAAAAGCCCGGTCAGAAAACCGAGCGGCAAAAACACCGCAGCGGCGACCGACAGGATCATCATGTTGCGGTTCATTTCCTCGGCGCGCTGGTCAGTCAACTGGTCCTGCAGCACCATGGCGCGCTCCCGCGCCGCATCGATAGACTCGGTCTGCCGCGTCACCAGGTCGGCGATTTCACGTAGCTCTATTTTCGTCGCATGATCGAACAGCGGCGCCTCATCCATCGCAAGCCTTGTCAGGGCGTCTCTTTGCGGCGCGATGAACCGGCGCAAAAGCACTGCATCATGGCGCGTATCGGCAAGCTGCGCGCGCAGCCCGCTACTTCCGCCGCTCAGCATGGCGTCTTCAAGACCGTCGACCTCGTCTTCGATCTCCTGCACATAGGGTTGAATACGATCGATCAGGCGCGAAGCCAGTTTTGAGACAAGCGCGCCCGGACCGGACGGACGAAGCCCTTCCTCAACCGCCTCGCGCACGTCAATCGCCGCACGGAGCTTTCGGAGCCTCACGGATATGATGCGGCGCGCGTCTATCCAGATTCTCAGGGAGACCATGTCTTCCGGCTCGGCGCCCTCATTGAGATTGACGCCGCGCAGGTTAACAACGAGGCCCTCGCCAAAGGTCGTCACACGCGGGCGGGTTTCTCCAGCAAGCAGCGCGCTGGCGGCGGCGGCAGGAAGGCTTGCGCCACTGCGAATCCATGACCGCGCTTCTTCATGGTTGATGTTCAGGTGGATCCAACGCCAGTCATAACCGGCGGCCTCCATCGTTTCCCAGCTCAACGCTTCGGCGGCATTGTCTTTAAAGCCGAAGCCGAAAACAAAGGCAGGCCCTTCGTCCAGGCCAATCATATGCGGTTTGGAAAGCGCTCCCGGCATTTGTTCCTTAGAGAATCTTCTGCCCAGTCTTCGACCAGTCTTCTAAAAACGCCTTGAGGCCCTTATCCGTCAACGGATGACTGGCGAGCGATTTCAACACGCCTGGCGGCACAGTCGCCACATCGGCGCCGGCGATTGCGGAATCCTTGACATGGTTCGGCGAGCGGATGGAAGCGGCGAGGATCTCCGTCCGGAAATCGTAATTGTCGTAGATGATCCGGATATCGCGGATCAGTTCCATGCCGTCGATATTAAGATCGTCAAGACGGCCGATAAAGGGAGAGATGAACGTCGCGCCCGCCTTCGCCGCCAGCAACGCCTGGTTCGCCGAAAAGCACAACGTCACATTGGTCTTGATCCCGTCCGAAACCAGCGCCTTGCAGGCGATCAGCCCTTCGATGGTAAGCGGAAGCTTGACCGTGACATTATCGGCGATCTTGGCGAGCGATTTGCCCTCCTCGATCATCTTCGGCGCCTCTAGCGCGGTCACCTCTGCGCTGACCGGACCGTCGACAATCTTGCAGATGTCGGCGATCACCTCGCGAAAATCACGCCCCGACTTCATGACAAGGCTGGGATTGGTGGTCACGCCATCCACAAGGCCGGTCGGAACCAGGCTCTTGATCTCGTCAGTATCGGCGGTGTCGACAAAGAATTTCATACAGCTTTCCCTAGCAGCAGGCCCCGTTATTTGCGCAATGGCGGGCGATGTCCATAGGTCAGCGCGCGCCAGCCCCATTCAAGCGGGCCGAAACGGTAGCGCGATAGCCACCACATGCTGAACGCCAGCTGTAAAAGCCATATCAGGACAAGGACGCAATAAACCTGCATCCTGTCGACCGCTCCATAAAACCCTAGCCCGATACCTGAAAATATCAGATTCGCGATAACCGTCTGGGCAATATAATTCGTGAGCGCCATACGACCGGCCGCGGTCAGCGCCCGCATTGGCAGACTGGTTTTGACGAATTTCCAGAGCGTGAAAAAGAGCCCGATATGGCCAATCGTCATCGCGATCCGGCCCGGCTGGTCGAACAACCATGGATAAGTCACGATCGGCGAGAAATCCGCCGCCCACCGCTCAGAAACGCCCCATATCCTGATCGCGAGTCCGATTGCATAACCGCAAGCCGCAAGAAGGGCGTAGAATTTGAGACTACGCTCGGCGGTAATGATGCGCCATTGGTAAAACGCCATGCCGAGAAACATCATCATCAGGGCGTCAGCGCCCCACCAAAGAAGGCTGTCTGTTGAATTGTCGCCGGATACGATTTCCGCGTTGCTCAAAAATACTGTCGCCGCATCTCCGGTGCGCAACGAAACCTGTTCCTGAAGATCTTCCGGCTCGGGCCAGTTATCCTTAACCGCAGCCTGCCAGTCTTTCAGAATCTGTCTTTCCGCGCGCGTCGCCCGTTCGCCGGCTTCAGTTTTTGTCTCGATCGCCGCGGCGTCCCGCGCAAGCTGCAACTCCTGAAACTCCAGCGAGGCGCTATCCGCCACGAACAGTGCAAGCAGCGCAGACGACAAGAAGACAAGCTTACGCGGCGGCAGAATACGAAACGGAAACAAGACAAGGCCTGCGAGTCCGTAAATCAGCAAAATGTCCCCGGGCATCAGCAACAGATAAGCATGAATAACGCCGAACACGATGAGCCACATGGTGCGCCGATAAAAAAGGTCAGCAATCTTGATGGGACCGTCTGGATAAACCGCACGAGCGGTAAAAAGCATGACGCCCGCGCCAAACATCAGTGAGAACAGGCCGCGCATCGAGCCCTCAATGAAGATCGTGGTAAATGTCCATAGGCCGTGGTTGACCGCGCCGGCGCCGCCGGCAGCTTTCGGATTTTCAAACGCGATTTCGGGCATCGCAAACCCGAGAATATTGATCACGAAAATGCCAAGCACGGCGAGGCCGCGCAGCGCATCCAGCGCGTCTATTCTCGATGAGGACGGAGATGGCTCGCCGAGGGCGGCATTAGGCGTTGGCGGCATAGACCTGTTCCATGTTGGCGCATCGCTTTATCTCCATTTGGCGGCCTGTGCCTATAGAAATTATTGCGCCTGAAGCCGGCTTGCGACGGAAAACGAAGACGGCCCTTCTCAGGGCGCCGACACGCAACGCGCCTTGCGCCTTTCGGCATCAATTATTGGAAAAGCCGCATCGGACTCAACGATCCGGCGCAACAGGACGACGCCCTTTTCCGAAGGGCTCTCTACAACCAGCCCGTCGCCAGCGACGGCTTTTCGCGCGAGCAGCACGTCCAGGCCGCCCCTAAAAACCGGATCACGGTCGTTAAAGACGGCGTAATTGTCGGTATTATCCGCATAGAACGAAATGCTTGCATAGCGGCCATCCGCAGGCGCCGGCGCAGTGATACGCACCGGACCGTCGGACAGGTCATACACACAGACAGAGTAGATGAGGTCTGGCGACGGGCGCACGACGCCTCGCGATGTTTCCGTAACCCGGGGACCGTGGTGAAACGCGTTCCAGGAGACCTCTCCGCTATGCAGGATTTTCTCACTGGCCTTCTTCATCACCAGATAAGGATAAGCGACGACCGTCCCGGCGAAACCAGCGATCAAAGAGATTGCGAAGACGATTAGAAGCGCCGCCGGTCTCATGATGCTTCCTCACGTCCGCACGAAACCCGCTCTATACGAGGCAGCTCAATGCCGGCCAGATCCGCAAGCGCCTTCTCATCCGGATTGTAGAGCCGCGCCGTAAGCGTAAAAGCGCCTGCGTTTTTAGAAGCGAGCCAGTTTTGCGCGCCAGCAGGACGAGCTGCAGAAATCACCGCCGAAAAAGCGCCGCCCAGATTACGCACGACACTGTCGGCGCTGATGGCGTGCGCAGCCTCTCCATTGCGCGCGAGGTAATTATCTTCAGCGTAAAGCGTCACGCTCCACCAGCGCGCCGGAAGGTCCGAGCCCGTGAGCCGATAAACGCATGCCTCATCGAGCGGTCGTCCGGCGGCGTCCGATCCCGCCATGAAATAAACCGCCTCTTTCTGATTAAGGGCGAGCAAACCGATGCGCGCCACCCCGGCGCGTATCGCAGGGTTCGCCGCCGGCGCGCCGACAGCCGGGTTCGTACGCCATACGTCGTTTGAAACGCCCCCCACGCCGGCAAAGCCGGCAATAAAAACCGCCGCCAGACCGGCGCCGCCGCCCAGACCGGCCAGGATCGTCAGCACAACACCAGCAACGCCTTTCATAATTGGAGTTTAAGGCCGGCGCCCCGGAAAACGCCAGCATGCAACGCGGTTAAGGCTGCGCGGCGGCGTATATTTTCTAATCGCCAGCATACTTTTTCAGGCCGTCCGCCCGGGCTTAAAAACTGCGAGAGCCGCGCCAAAAAAGCCTTGAAATTCCCCTTAAGCATTGAGATATCACGCGCCCTGACCAACGCGGCGCCCGTACCGAATTTCCCGTAATAGGCGCTTGTTTTTGCTGGCGGTTTCGCCATGCTTATCGGCCTGTTCAAGGGGCAACGCGACATATGACGAAAATCACCCCCGAATCGCAGTCGGTTGTGGTCCGCTTCGCAGGCGATTCCGGCGACGGCGTGCAGCTTCTCGGCTCCCAGTTCGCGGAATCGACCGCGCTCGCCGGCGCCGACTTCTCGACCTTTCCGGATTTTCCCGCCGAAATCCGCGCGCCGGTAGGCACGACCTTCGGCGTTTCCGCGTTCCAGATCAATCTCGGCTCGCGACGCATCTCCACCGCCGGCGACCAGCCGGACGTGCTTGTCGCCCTGAACCCCGCAGCCCTCAAGGTGAACCTCCCGCTCCTGCAGAAGGGCGCGGTGATTGTGCTTAACACCGACGCCTTTAACGAGCGTAACTTCTCCAAAGCCCATATCGAGAAAGACCCGCGCGAGACCGGCGAACTTGCAGACTTCCAGGTCATTGAAATCGCCATCTCGACGCAAACTCTCGAGGCGGTGAAACCGCACGGGCTTTCAAAAAGCGACGCCGAGCAGTGCAAGAACTTCTGGGCGCTGGGCGCTATCCTGTGGATGTTCGGCCGCGACCGCAAACCGATCGTCGACTGGGCGACTAAGAAATTCGCCAAGAAGCCGCCTGAAATTCTCGCCGGCAACCTCGCCGCGCTCGACGCCGGCCACGCCTATGCGGAAACCGCAGAGCTGTCCGCCGAAATCCCGCAATTCGCGATCGGCGAAGCGCCGATGGAAGCGGGAACCTACCGTTCGATCACCGGCGCGGAAGCGATCTCGCTGGGCCTCGCCGCCGCCGGCGAGCTTGCGGGCCGGGACATCATCTTCTGCGGTTATCCGATCACCCCGGCGTCCTCGATCCTGCATCACCTCTCGCGCATGGGCGATCTCGGGGTCGCGACCTTCCAGGCCGAAGACGAAATCGCCGCCTGCTGCGCGGCGATCGGCGCGTCCTATGGCGGGGCTATCGGCGTCACCTCGTCATCCGGGCCCGGCATTGCGCTGAAGACCGAAGCCATCGGCCTCGCCATGGCGGTGGAGCTGCCGCTTGTCATCGTGAACTCGCAGCGCGGCGGCCCCTCGACCGGCCTGCCCACCAAGACCGAGCAGTCGGACCTTTATCAAGCGGTCTATGGACGCAACGCAGACGCGCCTCTGCCGGTTGTCGCGGCGGCCGGTCCCGGCGACTGCTTCGACGCGGCGATTGACGCGACCCGGGTCGCCGTCCGCCACATGACTCCGGTCTTCCTACTCACCGACGGCTACATCGCCAACGCCGCCGGCCCGTGGGAGATCCCGGACATGAACGATTACGAGCCGATCCTCTCCAACGCGGCGCCGACATTTCCGGATGGAGCGGTTGAGGACCCGACGGAACTCAAAAAAGCAATCTGGAGCCGCGACGAGGCGAGCCTCGGCAGGCCCTGGACGACGCCGGGCATGGAAGGGCTCGCCCATCGCATCGGCGGTCTCGAAAAGGACATCGAGACCGGCGACATCTCCTATGACGCAGCGAACCATCAGGCGATGTCGGAACTGCGTGCGAAGAAAGTCGCCTCGGTCGCCGACTTCATTCCCGATCAGGAAGTGGAGCAAGGCCCGAGCAAGGGCCCGCTGGCGGTGGTCGGCTGGGGCTCCACCCATGGCGCAATCTGGCGTGCGGTCGAAGTTGCGCGCGAGCAGGGTTACGATGTCGCGCAAATCCATCTGCGCTGGCTCAACCCGCTGCCGAAAAATCTCGACCGGCTGCTTGCGGATTACGACAAGGTGCTGCTGCCGGAGATGAATATGGGCCAGTGCGCGACGCTGCTGCGCGACCGGCTTGGTCTCAACGTGATCCAGCTCAACAAAGTCTCCGGCCAGCCGTTCAAGGTCGCCGAGATTCTCGAGGCGATCGCAGCGAATTGCCCGGCGAAGCTGAAAAAGGCGGCGGAGTAAGTCATGTTTCCGAGGGGAAAATCAGTGTCAGTCTTGATCGTCACTGTTCTTACGCTGCATGGCGCAGCGCTGGCGCAAACCTGCCTCGATCACGATTTTTCCGACGACACGGAATTTTACATCCAGTCGGACGCCCCCGCCTATCGGAACTTCGCCTATGGCGGTCAGGGCGCGAGCGAAACCTACTGGACGTCCGACGTGCGGCAATTGATCGGCTACATGCGCGCTGATGACTCCGAATGGACTGAAACGGACGAGGATTGGCCGGCAAGCGCCATCACCATCAAACTCACCGATGGCAACTATCTTTGCGACGCCGCCATCGCCGATGATACGCTCTACGCGATGGGTGAAGACAGCCGTCTTTATCTGCGCGAACTTTCGCGCGCTGAACGCAACCAGATCATGAACCGGCTCAACGAAATATCACGGATGTCGATCCAATGAACAAACCCCTCACCGCAAAAGACTTCGCGACCGATCAGGAAGTGCGCTGGTGCCCCGGCTGCGGCGACTATGCGATCCTGAAATGCGTGCAGAAGACGCTCGCCGATGTCGGCGCCGATCCCGACAAGACCGTGTTCGTCTCCGGCATCGGCTGTTCCTCGCGCTTTCCCTATTACATGAACGCTTATGGCTTCCACACGATCCACGGGCGCGCGCCGGCGTTTGCGACCGGCCTCAAACTCGCCAATCCGGAACTCGATGTCTGGCTCGTCACCGGCGACGGCGACGGTCTTTCGATTGGCGGCAATCATCTTCTGCATGTCCTGCGGCGCAATCTCGACACGCAGATCATGCTCTTCAACAACGAGATTTACGGGCTCACCAAGGGCCAGTTCTCGCCGACATCCCGCGTCGGCACGCGCTCGCCCTCGACGCCGGCGGGCTCCGTCGACAGTCCCGTGCACCCGGGCGCCTTTGCGCTCGGCGCCGGCGCGCGGTTCATCGCCCGCGGCATCGACACCGATGCGAAAAACCTCTCGCCGGTCCTGAAAGCCGCCCGCGAATTTAAAGGCGCGGCGTTCGTCGAAATTTTCCAGAACTGCATCGTCTACAACAAGGACCGGTTCGAGGACTTCGTCGCCAAGAAAACCGCCGCCGAGACCCAGCTTCATGTGGAACATGGGAAGCCGCTGGTGTTTTCCAACGGAACCAAGGGGTTGAAGCTCAACACCTCAACGTTAACCTTGGAAATCGTTAATATTGCTGGAGAATCCGGTCCCGAGGGCGGCGTTCCGTTAACGGGCATTCTCGTCCATGACGAAACCAACGCCGCCATTGCGCAGATGCTCCTGACCCTGCCGATGGGCGCCTTCCCGATGCCGCTCGGCGTCATCTATCGCGCGCCGGGCGAAAGTTTCGAAACCGCTTTCTGGAAACATTACCCGGCTCACGGCAAGCGCACCGGCAAAGTCGCGGACGCGCTCCGCAAGGGGAGCGTCTGGAAGAAGGGTTGAGCTCAGCCTAATCACCTTGCCAATAGCTCGAATATTCCGCGCCCGTCCAATAAATCAGCACAGACGAAGCGCCTTCCTTGCCGATAACAATCGCGTCGCCCTTCAAGGCCGGCGGCGGCGTCCCGCCCGCTCCCTGGCTCGCCGGGCCTGTATGCAGGCTCCACCAGTCGACATTATCGAAATAATCTGGCATCAGATGCGCGCCCATGCGACCAGTCATGCCGACGACATTTCCATAAGTCAGCGCCCGACATAAGAACAACCCGCGCTTGCCATCGGCCTTGCGAACGATGGGCACGGCTTGGTCATGGGCGTCATCGGCGTCGAAATCGCCGCCAAGCTCCACCGGCGTCAGGAACGGCGTAATCTGATAAGCCGCATAATCGAGTCCGCAACCGCCCATCATCTCCATGAGCTCCGGCGTTACTTTCCGCAGCTCTGTCATCTTCGCGGTTTCAGCGGCTTCTTTCTGTTTTTCCTTATCGGTTTTCGGCCAGGACATGCAGACGTTGAACTTGAGATAATTCATCCGCGCCTTCTGGCCGGGCTCGAGATCGGCGAGCCCCATATCCTCAATGGTCAGCGCGCCGCGCCCGGGCTGGTTTTCCGGATCGACCCCGCCCGCCTCATTCGGGCGATAGCCGCCCGTGCCGGAAAGCGCCGGATCGAAGCCGAAAAGCCGCAACCCCTGTGGCGCATTCACATCGCCTTTATTCGGCCCGGTATTATCAGCATTGCGAAAATGCCAGCCATAGACTTCCCTCGGATTGGGCGCGCCGCGCAGCGGCGGCGTCATCTGCGTGAGATCGAGTTGCTCTTTATCGAGCAGCCTTATCTCCCAGCCAAACGCCGCGCGTTTCAGCTGGAATGTCCATTCCGGCCCTTCAAGATATTCATTGAAGTCCCGATTGCCGGCGACCTCACGGGAGAGCAACACGGCGCTACGCCCTTCAGAAGGCTCGCAAGGTTGCGCAAACGCGCTTGTCATCATTGCCGCGAAGAACGCAGCCGCCAATGCTATAAACTTCATTGTTACCCCCCCGTCGCTGTTACCCCTTCGCCGCCGCCTCGACCGCCGCGTCGAAAATATCGAGGCCCTCTTCGAGCATCTCGTCGGATATAACGAGCGGCACCAGTGAACGCAGGCACTGGGCGTAAGCGCCGGCGGTCGTGAGAATGAGACCGCGCTCGCGCGCTTCCAACTGAATCTTTCCGGCCATTTCGCCGTTCGGCTGTTTCGGATCGCCGTCCTTGACGAATTCGACCGCAACCATGCCGCCGACCTGGCGCACGTCTCCCATGACGCCCTTGCCGGCGCCCTGCTGAAGCGCGCGCCAGCGTTTCGCCGTGCGCTCGCCGATCTCAACCGCACGCTGAAGGAGCCCTTCCTCTTCGAAAATATCGAACACCGCGAGGGCGGCGGCGCAGGCGACCGGGTTGCCGCCATAGGTCGAGCCCATGGAGCCGGCGACGACCTTGTCCATCAGTTCCGCCTTGCCAGTGAGCGCCGAAAGCGGCAAGCCGGCGGCGATAGACTTCGCGATGCAAACGAAATCCGGCTCGACGCCGGCGCTTTCAAAAGCGAAATACTTGCCCGTCCGTCCCATACCGGACTGGATTTCGTCGGCGACCATGAGAATGCCGTGCTCATCGCATTTCTTGCGCAGCCCTTCGAGAAACTCTTTCGGCGCCGGGTTGAAGCCGCCCTCGCCCTGCACCGGCTCGACGATCATCGCCGCCACTTCATTGGCGTTGATCATGGTCTTGAAGATGTGATCGACGCTGGCGAGCGCGTCCTCGACCGATACGCCGTGATAGGCGTCCGGATATTCGCCGTGGAACACCGCCGGCACATAAGGCCCGAAGCCGACCTTGTAGGGCTTCGACTTGCCGGTGAGCGTTGTCGCCAAGAGCGTGCGGCCGTGAAAGGCGCCCGCAAAGGCGATAACGCCCGGGCGACCGGTGATCTGGCGGGCGAATTTGATCGCGTTCTCGACCGCCTCGGCGCCGGAGTTGAAAAGCGCCGTCTTTTTCGGCGTCGCGCCGGGCGTGATCTTGTTGAGCTTTTCGCAGACCGCCACATAGCTTTCATACTGCGCGATGCCGAAGGCGGTGTGCAGGAAGTCATCGGCCTGTTTCTTGATGGCGGCGACAACCTTCGGGTGGGCGTGACCGACATTCAAAACGCCGATGCCGCCGATAAAATCGATATAGCGCTTGCCCTCAACGTCCCACAGCTCGGCGCCCTTCGCGCGGGCTGCATAAATCCCGGATTTCGACGGCAGCCCGACCGGGCAGGCCTCGTCGCGGCGGGCCTTGAGGCTCTCATTGGTGGCGAATTCGTTCTTTCCGTGATCCATGAAACGGGGCTCCGGCTTTTGAGGGGACGCAAAGCCCGGCTCTAGCATGCTCGGCGGGAAAGTGAAGGGCCCCGCCCGGTTTACAGGGGCTCGGCCCGGTTTTTGTCATCGCTCAGGAGCCATACCGCCGCCGCCCCCACCAGCGCGTCATAGATCAAGCAAATAAACGCATACCAGGCGGGGCTGTGGGAAGCGTCGAAACTGAGGTGCAAAAGATCGACAACCCCGTGAGAAAGGATCAGCGCGCCCAATGTCCAGGGCCGTTCCGAACGCAGCGCGACCAGTCCGGCGAAGACGAATCCGAGCGCCAACACGCTCTCAACCAGCAGCGCCGTCCAGTCCCCTCTCGTGATGACCGTCGCCGCATCGAGCCGGGTAATGGCGAAACCCACATAGACCCCAACCATCAGGACAAGCTGCGCGTAGACAAATCCGCCACGCTTTTCCCGCGCGGTCATGGCGGTTGCGCCAATGACAGCTCCGGCGAACAGGATCGTCACACCAATTAAAACAGGAGTGATTGTTTGCACTTTTTCTCCGAGTCCTCAGGCTCAAACGTCGAACTTCACCCCCTGCGCCAGCGGCAAGGCCGAGGAGTAATTCACAGTCTGGGTCTGGCGGCGCATATAGGCTTTCCACGCATCCGAACCGCTTTCGCGCCCGCCGCCGGTTTCCTTCTCACCGCCAAAGGCGCCGCCGATCTCAGCGCCGGACGGACCGATGTTCACATTGGCGATGCCGCAGTCGGACCCCGCCGCCGAAAGAAAACGCTCCGCCTCCAGAACATCGCGCGTGAATATGCAGGATGAAAGCCCCTGCCCGACACTGTTCTGCATCGCAATTGCGTCATCGATGTCGCTATATTTGAAGACGTAAAGGATCGGCGCGAAAGTTTCTTCAAGGACAATGCCGTCATGGTTTTCAAGTTCCACCAGCGCCGGACGCACGTAATATCCCGGACGGTCTACATGCTCTCCGCCCGTAACCGCCCCGCCCTGCGCCCTGGCGCGGTCGAGCGCATAATGCATGCGGTCAAAGGCGGCGCGGTCAATCAGCGGTCCGACAAGCGTTTCCGGCGCCGACGGATCGCCAACCATCAGGCTTCCATAGGCTTTCTTCAGCCGCGGTATGAGCGCGTCATAAATCTCTTCATGGACGAACAGACGGCGCAGGCTCGTGCAGCGCTGGCCGGCGGTGCCCGCCGCGGCGAAACAGATCGCCCGCACCGCAAGATCGAGATCGGCGGACGGGGCGACAACGCCGGCGTTATTGCCCCCAAGCTCGAGGAGCGTACGACCGAAGCGTTTGGCGACGCGCGGCCCTACCTCTCTTCCCATGCGGGTCGAGCCGGTCGCCGAGACGAGCGCCACGCGCGGATCGTCAACCATCTGCTCGCCGGCCTCGCGCGCGCCAATGATCACTTGAGACAAGCCTTCGGGCGCTTCGCCGAATTTCGCAGCGGCTTTCTCGAACAACGCCTGCACCGCAAGCGCCGTCAGCGGCGTTTTCTCTGACGGCTTCCAGAGAACGCTGTCGCCGCAGACAAGGGCGAGCGCCGCATTCCACGACCAGACCGCGACCGGAAAGTTGAAAGCCGAAATGACGCCGACTACGCCCAGCGGATGCCAGCTCTCACGCATATGGTGGCCAGGCCGTTCAGAGGCGATGGTAAGACCGTAAAGCTGACGCGATAGTCCTGCGGCGAAGTCGCAGATGTCGATCATCTCCTGCACTTCGCCAAGGCCTTCGGAAAGAATCTTGCCGCACTCGATTGTAACCAGCCTGCCAAGATCTTCCTTATGCGCCCGCAGCGCCTCGCCAAGGAGCCGCACAAGCTCCCCGCGCTTCGGCGCCGGAACCTCGCGCCACGCCAGAAACGCCGCTTCGGCAGCAGCGATTTTGGCGTCAATCGCGGCCGCATCATCGACTGCAACATTCCCGATCTCTGTTCCGTCAACGGGTGTTGAAACGGCGAGCCCGGCGCCGCTCGCGGCGCTTTCAACACCAAGACGGGAAAGCAAGTCTTCTATATTCATCGGCGGATCGTCCCTGTTAAAATCGCGAAAAATCACCCGTCGCCGTAGCCATAGGCGTGATAATCTTCTGCAAATACCGTGTTTACCAGATCATACGCTTCAGGATAGTCCGCAAGCATCTTCGTCGTTACTGGCGGCATGTCGGCGCCTTCCTGGATAGGCGGCTCAAGGCCTTCCTGTAAAATATGCTCGAACCGCCGGCGGTCAGCATCCTTCGGGTAATGGTGATGGGATGTGGATATGAGCTCGGCCTTTTTGGGATCAGCCGGCGAGAGTCCGAAACGCTTTTCAAGATCAGCAAACCCTTGCGGCAAGTCTTCAATGCGGACGATTGTCAGTCTCTCCGTCAATCGCTTTTCCAGGGCCGTGACTTGCGGCGCCAGATGTCCGTCGAGACTGTTCGGATCAGCGCCGGCTAACCAGCGCAGATAATCGAGAAACGAAAATGGCTTCTTGAATTCGTCAACGGCCCCGTGAACAGCATGGAGGACACGGCGGCGCCAGTAATAGACCGGATACGCCGCCTTTTCCGGCTTGGCCTGTACATTCAAAAACACATAGCTGCTGAACGCACGCGCCGCAGGATCGCGCACAAACTTGACCACCGGCAAGCTCGCATCCGTAAGCGCAGCCTTCAGATCCCGGCTATACCCGGTTCTTTTTTTGAAGACTTCCATCTCGTAGCGATGAGCGAAATGATGATAGGCGAGCGCCTCGTCAAACAGTCCAAGTTTTTCAAAGTACCATTTGACGGCCGTCGTGCTGCCGGCTTTCTGACTCCATAAAACGATCATCGGAAGGCGCGGATCGTAAAGCGGTATCCGATCATACTGCTTCACGCCGGTGCGGTCCAAATACTGACGGCGCAGGCGGCGCATGGCGCCGATGGTTCTTTCCCGATTCAACAATGCCGCACTCTCTGCTAACGACTCGCAAAGTCAGGCTTTGCCCGGTCAGGCCGCGGACATCAAGTGCCGCCGGAACGCCGGGGCCGGTTACGCGCCGACCCAGCCTTTCAAAAGCGCGCCGACGAGATAGGCGACACCGGCGGCGATCATCCCGACGGCCAAGGTTTCAAGCCCTGACGCCCACCAGCGGGCGGTCGACCATTTCGATTTGAGGGCGCCGATGCCGAAAAAAACGGCGCCGGTCATCCCCGTCGCGATGAGCAGAGGATCGCCGGCGCGGCCGAATACGAACGGCAGGAGCGGCACGGCGCCGCAGACAAAAAACGCGGCGAACGTCACGAGCCCGGCCTTGAGCGGCGAACGCGCCACCTTCGGCGCGCCGTGCTCCTCTTCCAGCATGAGATTGATCCACCGCTCCTGGCTGGCGGTAATGATCTCAACGGCCCGCTCGAGATCTTCGCCTTCAAATCCCTTTGCGGCGAAGATCTGCCGAACTTCCTCGCGCTCGCCCTCCGGCGCAAGCGCAATATGACGCCGCTCCATTTCGCGAAGGCGGCGAAAGTCGTCCCGTTCGGCCTTGACGCCGGAATAGTTCCCGGCGGCCATGGAAAAACCGTCAGCGAGGAGATTGGCGGCGCCGAGGATGAGAATAATCTTGGAGGAGAGCGCAGCCCCGGCGACGCCGGCAACAATCGCGAACGTCGTCACGGCGCCGTCAATGCCGCCCAGCACCCAGTCGCGCAGATAGTTCGCCTGCGGTCCTTCCTCCAGCCTTTCAGCGATTGCTTCAGGCGTATGGCCGTGCTCGATCTCTTCTGCGGTGGCGTTCGGATCCATCATGACCGCCATATCGCGCACGCTGCACAGCGGCGTCAACGACCGCGATTGCGCACAATAGTCATTCTCAGTTTCACAAAAAAATACCGGCGTCCGGTTAGGCCGGAACGCCGGAGAGTGGGAGGGATAGGTCTTCAGGTTTGCTCGTTTAAAATAAGGCCTCTGACGTCAGAGGCAGTGATGTCTGTCACAGTTCCGTTTGATTCCAGGAAACGGGCGAACTGGACCGGCGGCCATTCCTTGACGACATCGCCGGTCGCCTTGTCGATCGCCTGGAACGTGAACACGCCAAAGCTTTCATTTCGCGCAATGGCAAGGCGAGTGTTCGCTCCCACCGCCTCTTCCAGAATGGCGCGCACCCGCTGGCGTTGCTCGACCTTTCGCGCTTCAGCCGCCTGGTTTTGCTGAAGCGCGGCCTGCGACGCCCGCCGCCTTGCATCGGCGAGCGCCGAGGCTCGTTGCGCCGGGTCTCCGCCCGTCAGCTGTTCGGTACCTGTCCCAATCCGTGCATCCATCTCCGCCTCCCGGCCGCCGCTATACGCACCGGCGGCCTTGAGAGATCGTCCTTATGCAAACAGCGCGAGGATCGTATTCGGCGCTGCGTTGGCGATCGATAGCGTCTGGATCGCCAGCTGTTGCTGCACCTGAAGCGCCTGAAGACGCGAGCTCTCACGCGCCAGATCGGCGTCAACGAGGTTGCCGATCGAAATCTCGAGCGCATCCGAAACGCGCGTCAAAATCTTGTTCTGTAGATCGAACGCATTAGCGCCGGCGGCGAGCTGGCCGGTTGCGGTCGAAACGGTGTCTATCGATGCTTCGATAGCGGCGATTTCCGCCTGAGCGAGTTCAGCGCTGGTGTCGTCCACTGTCGCTTCGAACGGCGTGTCGGATGAACTGACCGTCACATTGGAGCCGCCGACTGACAGATCCTGGGCGTCGACGGTAATCGTTGTGGTTCCGTCGATGCCGGCGACCACGGTGAGGGCCGAACCGCCGTTGGCGATCAGGTTGCGCCCGCCGATTTCCGCACTGTCTACGAGACGTTCAAGCTGTTCGCGCAGCGCGACATACTGATCGCCGAGATCGGCGACTTCATCGGCGTCGAGGGACGGGTCCGCCGCCTGGGAAGCGATGGCGCGCATCTCGACCAGTACGTCGGAAATCGATTCCGCAGCGGCGACGGCGACGTCTACGGTCGAAACCCCGATCCGCAACCCTTGTTGTACTGATTCAATCGAGCCGAGTTCAGCGCGCTGCTTCTGGGCGAGCGCGAAAAGCGCAGGGTTGTCCTTGGCGCTGGAGACCTCAAGGCCCGTGGAAACGCGGCGCTGAACGTCCTCAAGGCGTTCGGTAATGCGGTTGAGCGTCTGGAGGGCGATGAGAGCGCCCGGATTCGTGCTGACATTATTGACCATGCGGCCGTCTCCCTTTCTGGGGTTATTTTGCGGCGATGTTTTTCGCCCGCCCCCATGGCTTCTCATGCGGGCGTCTAAATCAAAGCAAGAGACGAGCCGGTGAAAGCGATGGGAAAGAAGCGTTAATCGCCGGGGTCAAAGCCCGCAAAACGCAAGGCTCCGGCAAGTAAGGATAACCGTTCGTAAACGGTGTTTTCCGGGCTGGCGGCAATTTCCGCCCGGCAATTTTTGCCCGGCGCGGCAGCTTTTGCCGGGTTATTGTGCGGCTGCGGCCTTCCCTGAAAGTCCGTCCATCATGATGCGGTTGACGTCGATCAAGGGCTCGACGCTTTCCTGCTTGCGCATCACGTCGCTTGAATAAGACGCAACCCAGCGGCTGAGGCCGATAATACGGGCGCGGGTCTCTTCCGGCAGACGGTTTTCAGGGCTTGCGCAATCCTGAGCGAGCGCCCCCCAGAGCGAGCGGTTGACATGCAGCGCCGCAATCAGCTCCTTAAGGTCTCGCCGACCCTTTGCTTCGGCTTCGATCAGGGCGCGGGTCGCCCGCGCGAAAGCGCGGTATTCGGCGTCCCGATGGTTGGCGCTGCGCTGCTGCGCCTGCGCATAGGCCTCATGCGACATGGGAGAGCCTTGTTTCTTCAAAATCGATCAGTTTCCGGCAAAGGCTCATGGCTTTGTAATAGTCGCCATTCGCCACATGCGCAGCGAGCGCCGCGCACATGTTGAGAGCCTCGACATTACTGATCGCCCCGGTGAACTCCGTAAGGCGCTTTTCATATTCAGCCTGCATGCCTGCGCGCATAGAGGGGTCCAGATACATCATCATGACAGGCAGATAGATGCGGCTCGCCGGCGTCGTCGCTTCGCCGGGCTGCATGATATCTCCCTCACGGAGCACCCGCGCCTGATTTTCAATGACAAAACTCGACCGCCGGTCGCCGTTAACGATTACCGCGCCATTGATAGCGGCCCGCTCGCCCGGTTTGAGTGTGAGTTTCAGCGCCATTGCGTCCTTCCGGCGCTCAGCGTAAACCCTCCATGGTTAAGGAAAGTTTGGCGGGAAGATGCTGATATGACCCGGAAATACGACCGTGTCCCTGAACTTAGCCTCAAGGCTTACACCGATGGCGACAGCGAGGCGCGCAAGGAATTCCAGCAGGCCCTCTGGGAGGGGTTCAAATATTTCGGCTTTATCATCCTCAAGGATCACAAGGTTGCGCCGACTCTTTTGAAGCGCGCCTATGAGATGAGCGCCGCCCTTTTCGCCCAGTCCGAAGACTACAAGATGCGGTTCTTCCGGGAAGACGGCCAGCGCGGCTATACGCCGTTCGGCCGCGAACATGCAAAGGATTCAAAATTCCCGGATCTCAAGGAATTCTGGCATGTGGGCCGCGAATTTGAAGAGGGCTCCCCCCTCGCCGACTTTTATCCCTCGAATTTCTGGCCGGAAAAGCCCGATGGCTTTCGCGAGACCTTTCTTGAAATCTACGACGCCCTGGAAGAAGCCGGCATGGTGATGCTCGAGGCGCTGGCGCCGTCGCTCAATGTGGACGCGGACTATTTCCGGCGGATGGCGACTAACGGCAATTCGATCCTTCGGCTGCTCCACTATCCGCCCATACCGGAAGGCGCCGACCCGAATTCCATTCGCGCCGCCGCCCATGAAGACATCAATCTCATCACCATCCTTGTCGCCGCCGAGGGCGCCGGTCTTGAACTTCTCGATCGTGACGGCAAGTGGCTGCCCGTAGAGACGGAGCCTGAAAACCTCATCGTCGACGCCGGCGACATGCTCGCCCGGGTGTGCAACGATATCGTTCCCGCGACAACCCACAGAGTAGTCAATCCTGCGGGGCCGAACGTATCGCGCTATTCAATGCCGTTCTTTATGCACCCGCATTCGGAAGCCATGCTTTCCTGCCTTGAAAGCTGCAGGGGCGACGGGGCAAAATACGCCGACATCTCAGCCGACCAGTTTCTCAAACAGCGGCTGCAGGAAATCGGGCTGGCGGGTTAACGAACTTGTACGACATTCTCATCATTGGCGCGGGCCATAACGGGCTCGTCTGCGCGTGCTACCTTGCCGAAGCAGGGCTGTCCGTGCGTATGGTCGAGCGGCGTTCCGTTGTCGGCGGCGCGGCGGTGACGGAAGAGTTTCATCCCGGCTTTCGAAACTCCGTCGCCAGCTACACGGTGAGCCTTCTCAACCCCAAAGTCATCGCCGATCTCAACCTTTACAATCATGGGCTCGAACTCGTCGAACGGGCGATGCCGAATTTCTGGCCGCTCGGAAACAAGCCAGGCGAATATCTCAAACTCTCCTATGATATGGATGAGACCCGTGCAGAGTTTGCACGGTATTCGCAAGCTGACGCGGCGGCGCTTCCCGCCTATTACGAAGCGATCGAGCGCGCCGCAGACGTCTTACGCGAACTGGTTCTCGAAACGCCGCCCAATGCGAGCGGGAAACTTCACGATATCTGGCGCGCCATCATCACCGGCAATCGCTTCCGCAAGCTTGGTCTCGAAGATCAGCAGATACTGCTCGATCTGTTCACCAAGTCAGCGGCGGAATTTCTTGCGCAATGGTTCGAGCATCCGGCGATCCTCGGCGCCTTCGCCTTTGACGGCGTCGTCGGCAATTACGCCTCGCCCTATACGCCGGGCTCCGCCTATGTGCTGCTGCATCATGTCTTTGGCGAACTTGGCGGCAAGAAAGGCTATTGGGGACACGCCATCGGCGGCATGGGCGCCATTACGCACGCGATGCGCCGGGTCGCCGAAAATCGCGGCGTGGAAATCACCACCGACGCCGGCGTCAAACGCGTGATCGTCGATGATGGCCGCGCCGCCGGCGTCGAACTGGAGAACGGCGAGACCATCCGCGCGGCGGCGGTCGCCTCCAATGTCGGACCGAAACTGCTGTTCACAAAACTCATGGACGCCGGCGAACTCGCGCCAACCTTCGCCAGTCGCATGAAAAATTTCGCCTGCGGTTCCGGCACGCTGCGCATGAATGTCGCCTTGTCCGAACTGCCGGACTTTTCCGCCCTTCCCGGAAAAGACGTAGCGCCCCATCACAGCGCCGGCATCGTCATCGGTCCGAGCATCGGCTATCTCGACCGCGCCTTTACTGATGCAAAACAGTTTGGCTGGTCCCGGGCGCCGATCGTCGAAATGCTGATCCCTTCGACGCTGGACGACAGCTTGGCGCCCGAGGGAAAACACGTCGCCAGCCTGTTCTGCCAGCAATTTGCGCCTGAACTTTCTGACGGCAGATCATGGGACGAAGCGCGCGAGGAAGCCGCGGACCTCGTCATCGATACGGTCACTCAGTATGCGCCGAACTTCAGAGAGAGCATTCTCGGCCGGCAAGTGCTGACGCCGCTCGATCTTGAGCGCACTTTCGGCCTGACGGGGGGCGACATTTTTCACGGGCGGCTTTCTCTCGACCAGATGTTCTCCGCCCGTCCCGCCCTCGGATACGCCGATTACCGGACGCCTGTGAAAGGTCTTTATATCTGCGGCTCGGGCGCGCATCCAGGCGGCGGCGTCACCGGCGCGCCGGGACACAACGCGGCCCGCGAAATCCTCCGGGATTTCCGGCGGCGCTAAAGCAGTCTTGCAATATGCTTTTCGATCGCCTCGGGCTTGTCCTGCGGCCCGAAACGCGCGGCGATCCTGCCCTCGCGATCAACAAGAAACTTCGTGAAATTCCATTTGATCGCTCCTGAGCCAAGAAAACCGGATTTCTTTGCTTTCATCCATTTGTAGAGCGGATGCGCGCCGGCGCCATTGACATCGATCTTCTCGAACATCGGAAACGTGACTTCATACCGCGCCGAACAGAAATTGGCGATTTCCTCGGCGTCTCCCGGTTCCTGCGCCCCAAACTGGTTGCAGGGAAATCCGAGAACGGCGAAACCCTGATCCTTGTATTTTCTGTATGCGGCTTCGAGGCCCTCATATTGCGGCGTGAACCCGCATTTGCTGGCGACGTTCACGACCAGCAACACCTTGCCGCGATAGTCTTCAAGATCGGCCTCACCGCCGCCGAGTTTCTTGACTTCAAAGTCGTAGAATTCAGCCATGGCGCCCTCCTACCTGACCGCCGTGTCACAATGCCAACACTCTTCCATCATGCCGGACCCGATCGGGCTGCCCGGCGGCGTTTCCGGTTCGCTGACTTGCTGCGCGGCTGCTTCCGCCGGGCGTGTCAAATGAGCCTCGATCCGGCGCATCAGCCACGCATTATGATCGCGCGCGCCGGCGTCGCCGCCGAAGAACGACGGCGACAGCCGGTTCGCCACCGACCGCAGCCGGGCATCGGCGATCGCACGCACCCCGGGCGCAGCGTGATCATTGGTGGAAAGAGCGATCAGCGATGAGACAAACCGCGTCTGCTCCTGACGGGCGATCGCGCGCATACGTGGCGAGCTCACATTAGCGAACACCGCCTGCTCAATCGCCTGCATGACGTCAACAAGACCCAGATTGCCGGCGTCCCGGCGTTTCATTTCCACAAGACGCGCGGCGCGCGCCGGATTAAGGAGTGCGTCCATCGTTATTCCGGCGCTGGTGTCCGCCGCCGCTATGAGATCGAACATCGGCCCCGTGTCGCCGTCGAAGGTTTCTCCGCTTGCTGCCGGCGAAAGTCGATTGAGGAGCGCTTCCGGCAGATCGAGCGCCGCCGGATCGAGCGTCGCAATCAGCGCGTCGAGCGCTCGCCGTTGATCGGCGTCCGCCACCGGCGCCGGCGCCGCAAGGCCGTCGCCTTTTATCGAATAATTGAAGTCAAGGCCGCCAATGAGTTTGGCGGCGGCGGCGACCTGATAGCGGTGATAGAGATAGACCGGCACAATAACCGCACGCAGGTCAGACATCGGGCGGCCAGTGCTGATCGAGCGCTCACCGAAACCGTCGAGCGCAAGGCGGCGGACAGCCAGGGTCTCCGTAAGCGCCGCGACAGGATCGGCGCCGTTGTCCCATACGCTTGCGTAAGGGTGGCCCGTTCCAACCGAACGGCCGTCGCCATCCTGAATATAACGCAGCCCCCTTGCAAACGCATTGCTCAAGATTTTGTCGAGCTCGGCTTTTTCATCGGCGCCGTCAGGAAACTGCGCATAGAGCCATCTCGTCGCCGCCTTGTCCCAGTCGCCGGCGCCGACAGCATAAGCGCGCGAAAAATCGAGCCCGCCCGCCGCCGTCACGCGGATATCCGGCGCCGGATAATCCATCACCGACGCGCGATTGTTCGACGACGCAGCGAAGTTGTGATTGAAACCGAGCGTGTGACCGACTTCGTGCGCGGAGAGCTGGCGAATGCGTGCAAGCGCGATCTCTACCGGATCGTCCGCCGCGCCGGTTCCCGATTTATCCGCCCCCGCAAGGCCCTCGAAAATCATCCGGTCCTGCCGCACCCGTTGACTGCCGAGGATGACATTCGCCTTGATCATCTCCCCGGTCCGCGGATCGTATATGCCGCCGCCATAGGACCATCCACGGGTCTGGCGATGCGTCCAGAGGATCGTATTGTACCGGGCGTCGCGGGGATGAACGTCCGCCGGCAAGACTTCTACACGGAATGAGTTCGGAAACCCCGCCGCCTCGAACGCATCCGCCCACCATGAGGCGCCTTCGATCAGCGCATTGCGAATGTCTTCCGGCGCGCCGGAATCCACATAAAAGACCAGCGGTTTTTTCGCCGGGCTGCTCGCCGCCGAGGGGTCCTGTTTTTCAAGACGGAACCGGCGCGCGTATCCCTGCCGCACGTGACCGGCAAGCGGCGCGGAAAAATCATAGAACGAAACTTCTATCGCGCCCGAACGGTCGTCATAGACTCGCGGCTTGAAACCGTCATCCGGAAGCCGCACCAGCGAGTGATGCTGGATCATCGTCACTGACCGCGCGTCCGCGGCGGTGGCCCAGACTTCCCGTTTCGGTTCGCCGCTCGTCAGCGTCAGAAAGGCGTCGAACTCCACATTATCGGGGAAAGCGAGCGCATTGGTTACATCGGGAAGGCTGCGGTCGCCGGCGATCGAAAAATTTCCGCCTTGAGGATGGTTCGCCAGGGTCGAAACGACGCCAAGCGCATCGCGCGTCAGGAATGAGGAGAGATCGACCAGAAGCTCGCCCGCCGGTCCTTCCGCCTCGATCTTCCCGGCCCAGAGAAACGAGCGCGCAAAGGAATCGCGCACCGCCTTTTTCTCAAGCGGGTTGTCTGCGCTCGCGCGATAGGTCCAGTTTTCCTGTTCAGCAACAAGTTTTGGCCCGACGCGGCGGAAGGCGACGATTGAGCCCTCGTCGAAAAGCCCGCGGTCAAGCCCGATGGGGTTGGAGCCGAGCCCCGCGGTGAGGCTCGCCGCATAGATCGCCCGCAGGGACAGCCCGTCCTCGCCGGACGCCGGGAACGCCGCCAGAATTTTTCCGTCCTTCTCGCCAATATAGAGATCGATGAAGCCTTCGCGCAGCGCGAGTCCTTCAACGGCTTTCGTCCATTCCTCACTGGGCGGACCGGCTTCCTTTTCAACCCGGGATTCCTGCTCATCCGGCGCCGGCGCCTTGTCGCCGCGTCCGCATGACGCCGCCAGAACTGTCAACAGAAGAATGGATAGAATTCGGTGCATCAGTCTCAAGCCTTCCTTGCCGCCGCCGCAACCTGCCGGAAAATTATTTCCAGATCAAAGGCTTTTGGGCGATTGCTGACTCAAAGTCTTGCCGCGGGCCGCGCACGCCGATAGGTTTTCGCGGTTGCGAAGGAGAGGCGTTCCCGTGAAGTTTGCCGGCACCAAAGACTATATTGCGACGGAAGACCTTAAAGTGGCGGTGAACGCCGCCGTCACGCTGGAGCGCCCGCTGCTGGTCAAGGGCGAGCCCGGCACGGGAAAGACCGTGCTGGCGATTGAGGTAGCAAAAGCCCTCGGCGCGCCGTTGATCGAGTGGCACATCAAGTCGACGACGAAAGCGCAGCAGGGCCTTTACGAATATGATGCGGTGGCGCGCCTGCGCGACGGCCAACTCGGTGAAGAGCGCGCGCGCGACGTCAAGAACTATATCAAACGCGGCAAGCTGTGGGAGGCTTTCACGGCGGGAGAGCGCCCGATCCTGCTTATCGACGAAATCGACAAGGCGGATATCGAGTTCCCGAACGATCTTCTGCAGGAACTCGATCGCATGGAGTTTTACGTCTATGAGACGAATGAGACGGTAAAGGCCAAACAGCGGCCGGTCGTCATCATCACCTCGAACAATGAAAAGGAATTGCCGGACGCATTTCTGCGCCGCTGTTTCTTCCATTACATCAAGTTCCCTGACGCTGAAACCATGGAAGAGATTGTCGAGGTGCACTTCCCCGGCATCAAGAAACGGCTGGTGGCGGACGCGCTCAAGATCTTCTACGAAGTGCGCGACGTGCCGGGGCTCAAGAAAAAGCCGTCGACGTCGGAATTACTCGACTGGCTGAAATTGCTGCTGTCGGAAGACGTGCCGGAAGAGACCTTGCGCGAGCGCGACCCGAGAAAGGCGATCCCTCCGCTCCATGGCGCGCTTTTGAAAAACGAGCAGGACGTTCATCTCTTCGAGCGGCTCGCGTTTCTGGCCCGCCGCGAGGGCGTCTAGTCTCGCGTGGAGCGCATTCACAGAATAAAAGCCAACGGCCTTACGCACCATGTTCGCGACAAAGGCGAGGAAACCGCGCCGGCGGCGATCCTGCTGCACGGGTTTCCGGATTCCTCGGCGGTCTGGTCGAAAGTGACCCCGCTCCTCGCTCAGGCGGGATTCCGCATCATTGCGCCGGACATGCGCGGTTTTGGCGAGACCGACATGGCGGCGCGCGTTTCGGATTACGACATTCGAACCGGCGCCGTTGAGGATGTTCTCGGGATCATGGATGCGCTCAATATTTCCGAAGCGCATCTTGCAGGCCACGATTTCGGCGCGCCGGTCGCCTGGATGCTCGCCGCACAGCATAAGGAGCGCTTCAGGACCCTGACGGCGATTTCGGTCGGCCATATCCGCGCCTTTTTATCGGCGGGATGGGAACAGAAACACCGCAGCTTCTATATTCTACTGCACCAGTTACGCGGGCTTTGCGAGATGGGCTATCGCGCCAATGACTGGGCGAGCCTCCGCAAGCACTGGTCGGCCCATGGCGACATCGAAGAAACGATCCGTCTCTTGTCCCGCCCCGGCAGGCTGACGGCGGGCCTCAACTGGTACCGCTCGAACGCATCGATTTCGCGCATCGTTAATCCGCCGAAGCCGGGCGCGGAAGGCGAGGAACTCGTTCGCATACCGACCCTTGGCGTCTGGTCCGACGGCGAGAAATATTTGACCGAAAAACAGATGATCGACTCGGAACGCTATGTGAAGGCGTCCTGGCGATACGCACGGATCAATGGCGCAAGCCACTGGATCCCCTACGATGCGCCACAGGAGCTTGCATCGTTAATGATCGAACACTGGCGCGCTCATCCCTGACCCGGCCTTCCCACCCCGCCAAAAAGCCCTTAAGCTCTCCGTTCTGTCTTGCGTAGAGGGGTTTCGGGGTCATGGACGGATTGTGGGGCGTACTGCCTTTCCTGTTGATTTTATTCTTTATTCTGGCGCGGCAGATGGCCAGCCAGCAGCGCCACACGCAACTCGTCAACGCCTTCTCGAAGATCCAGAAAAAGCGCAAAAGCCGGATCATCGCCGTCGTACACCGTCAGGAGCCCATGGGCCTCCTCGGCATTCCGATGCTTCGCTATATCGACTTGAACGACGCCGAAGACGTGCTTGAGGCGATCCGCAATACGCCGCCGAACAAGCCGCTCGAATTCATCCTACATACGCCCGGCGGTCTGGTGTTGCCAGCCTTGCAAATCGCCCGCGCGATTAAGGCCCATCGCGGCCGCACCACCGTTTTCGTACCGCATTACGCCATGTCCGGCGGCACGCTGATTGCGCTCGCCGCTGATGAAGTCGTCTTAAGCGAACATGCGGTGCTCGGCCCCATCGACCCGCAAATCGGCGGCCTGCCCGCCGCTTCCGTCGTGCGCGTCGCGCAGGAAAAACCTATTCAGAGCACGGATGATTATACGCTCGTTCTCGCCGATGTCGGCGCCATGGCGATTACGCAGCTCGAAAAGGCCGCCCGCGAGCTTCTGACCGGCACGGTTTCGGAAAACGCCGCCATCGCCATCGCCGAGCAGCTTTCGTCAGGCCGCTGGACCCATGACTACCCGATTGTTCACAGCGAGGCGCGCGAACTCGGGCTGAACGTCTCCAACGACATGCCCAAGGAAATCATGCAGCTGATGGCGCTGTTCCCGGACTCCATCCGCCGCCAGACAAGCGTCAAATATGTCGAGGACGAAGCGCATGGGACGGCGGCCAACCCGCATCGAGTGACGATGACCGGCTATGCACCGCAGGAAGGCGCCCGCAGTTTTTCCTACGGGCCGTGGAATCCGAAAGATCTGAAACACGCCCCCGCCCCGCGCGAAGACCGCAAACCCTTCTGGCGGCGCGGCGAGCGGGACTGACCTGTTCAATACAAAAATTCCGCCTCCTCCGGCACGCGGGAAAAGGCGATCTTGGCGCCGAGATAGTTGAGGTCGAGGCCTGACTGGCTCGCCAGGGAGATATGCCGCGCCTTGGCCTTTTCAGCGTCTGCGCCGCTTAACCGCCTGAACTTTTCCTCCGGATCGGCGTTAATCTGGTCGATCAGCCGCCACAGCTTCGCCCGCTTGGCGTCGGTTTGCGCATGCTCAGCGTCGGCGAAGAGATCTCCCTGTCGCATCGCCGCGCTTTCATGGGATTTCAGGTGATGGAGATAGACGGTGACGCCGCCGATGCGGGGCCCGCCGCCGTCACGCTCGCCGACGCGCAGATAGCGCGCCCACATCTCGTCGAGCGCATTCAGGAAGCGATAAGAATCCTGTGTGTGCGAAAACCGCTGCGCCGCCTCCCATATCCCTTCCGGTCGCTGGCGCATGGAAAGACTTAACCCCCCGGCGTACAGGCGATAGTGGCGCAAACGGCTCGCCGCTTTCAACAGCAGGGCGCGGGCGACGATCCGCGCTTTTTCCGGCGCCTCATGATCGCGGGTCAAAACGCGGCTGTGCCCGATCATCGACTTCTTGGTCGGTTCTTCATGAACGTCGAACCCGTGAAGCCCGTACCAGAAACGCTCTCCCTGCACAGACCCCCAGATCGCGCGGGCGCGTTTCGGCTGCAGGTTCCAGAGCGAAGTGAAATTGTCGACGCCTGACCGCGCCAGCCTGGCGGCGACGCCGGCGCCGACACCGGGAATGTCCGTAAGCGGCATATCGGCGAGCTTGCCGGGAAGATCGCCGAGTTCGAGCACGGTCAACCCGTCAGGTTTCACCCGTTCGGCTGCCAGTTTGGCGAGCAGCCGGCTCGGCGCGAGACCGATCGAGGCGCGCAAGGCCGGGCCGATATTCTCGGCGATCCCGCGCTTGACGCGTTTTGCGGTCTCGATGGCGCGCGCCGGGTCGCGTTCCGATCTCGACAGGCGAAACGCCGCCTCGTCAATCGAATAGACTTTAACGAGCGGCAAATAACGTTCGATCTCCGCCATCGCCAGCTTGTGAACCTGCACATAACGGTCGTGACGCGCCGGCATGACGGCGACGCCCGGGCAGAGCGCGCGCGCCTCGCGCACGGTCGTGCCGCGTTTGATCCCGAACGCCTTCGCCTCATAGCTCGCGGCGATGGCGCCCGTATGTTCCGACTGAAGAGGCGTTACGATCACCGGCCGGCCGATAAGTTCCGGATGATCGTACTGTTCGACGCTGGCGAAATAGGCGTTGAAGTCCAGAAAGAGATAGGCGAGCCCATCCGCCGGGCGGTAATCACGCCGAATGCCTGTTCCCGAATTCATGAGAACAAATATAGAACAAAAAGATAACCCTGTCGATAGGGCGGCTAGTCTAGTTCAGCCCCAGCGCGACGATTTCGATGCGCGAAGCGGCGCCGTAAAGGGTCGAGGCCTTGCCTTCCGTTTGCTCAACGATCAGGCCGGAGAATTCCTGCAGCGCGAGATCGATCTGCTCGTGAGCGACGGCGATCGCCTCGCTCTCATTGATATCGCCGGTTTCTTCTTCGGAAAGCATTTCCCGGGCCGCCGTCAGAAACCCGTAAGCGTCCTGATACTCATGCAGATTTGCAATCGAGCCGTCTTCCGCGACGCCGATCGAGAACTCGTCGCCCGCGGTTTTCGCGATCTTCGAAATGCCCATCAGCTTCGTCGCAACATCGGCATCCGGCTGATTGGCGCGGATCGCCGCAATCGTCGCCGCATAGGCGCTCTCAACATCGCCATTGTCGCGCGCCGCATTCACAAGACGCGAAAGCTCTTCGGCGAAACCGACAAAACGCCGCGCTTCGAACGCAGGCGCGAGCGCCACGTAGAGTTCATCCTCGGGATGCCTGGCGTGCATCATCGCGTTTTCGACTTCGCCGGCCCGGTAAAGCTCCATAAAGGCGACGAGATGACCGCGGATCTGTCCGAGCCGATGCAGGAATTCGGCGTCCTCGGTTGCGGGATCGCCCGACGGAGCCGCCCCTTCGCCTTCGCTCTCGCCTTCCCCTTCGCCCTCGACAACGGCGCCCTCGCCTTCGCCCTCGGCGGAAACAGCGGCCGTCGCGCCTTCCCCCTCGCCTTCAGCGCCTTCGCCTTCCCCTTCGCCGCCGCAACCGGCAAGCGCAAACGCGCCGGCGACCGCCAGCGTCGATAATCCGGACAGAAGTTTCAGTCTTCGGGTCATCTTGCCCCTCCACGATCAATGCCCGCATGATATAGGCCCTCTGGACTAATTTGCAAACGATTCGCAAAAGGCCCCCATGCTCCTTCAGATCGCCGACATTCTAACCCGGGACGAGTGCGCCGCCATCCTTGAAGCGCTGGCTGAGGATAAATATTGGCGGGATGGCGGAGAAACCGCGAAAGGCGCGGCCCGGACCGTCAAGAACAACCGCCAGGCGGACAGAGAGGCGCCGGCGGTCAGGGGCGTTCTGAAAAAAATCGAGCAGGCGCTCAACGCAAACCCGGTATTCCGCGCAGCGGCGCAGCCAAGCCGGTACGCGCGGATCATGCTCAACCGTTACGGCCCGGGCATGACCTATGGCGACCATGTGGACGCGCCTTATATCGACGGCACCCGCACCGACCTCTCCTTCACGGTCTTTCTCTGCGATCCGGAATCTTATGAGGGCGGCGCGCTGGTGATCGACAACGCCGGCCATGAGGATGTCATCAAGGGCCCGCCCGGTTCCGTTGTTCTTTATCCGTCGACCGCCGTACACCGGGTTGAGGAAGTCACGAAAGGCGCGCGCATTTCCTGCGTCGGCTGGATCAAGAGCCGCATCAAGTCCGCCGATCACCGCGCCATTCTGTTCGAGCTTGAACGGGCGATCCACGACCTCAATGAAATGAATGCGCCGGCGCCGCTGCGCACCCGTTTTGCGAACATTCGAAACAATCTCATTCGGACTTTTGGAGAGTAACCGGCGCGTGTCGAAATGCGCCGCCCTCGCGCGTCATGAAGTCGATTGGCGGGGAAAATCGCCCGCGCCAAAATAGGAGAACGGCAATGAAAGTGATGCTGCTGGCGAATGAATCGCCGGAAGATTTCAGTCTACGCGAGGACAAGCCTGAATTCGACGCCTATATGGGCGAATGGTACGCGTTCAGTGAGGAAATGAGCAAAGCGGGCCTCACCCAATCGAGCGCGGCCCTCGAACAACCGTCAAGCGCAACGGTCGTTTCGGTGCGCGACGGCAAGCGAAAGGTCGAGGACGGCCCCTTTCCCGACACCAAGGAACAGCTTGGGGGATTTTTCATCATCGACGCGCCGGACCTTGAGACCGCCTCGAAATGGGCTGCCAAATGCCCGGCCGCAAAGAACGGCTTTGTGGATGTGCGTCCGATCCTTGATTTCGAAGGGAGCGAGTCATGAAATATCTCCTCCTACTCTACGATAATGAAGACGCCTGGGACGTTATGGAGGACTCGAAGAAGAGCGAGATCTTCGGCGCCTATATGGCGTACACGGAAGCGCTCCGCAAAGCCGAAGCCTATTACGCCGGCGATCCGCTGGTGCATTCGCGCGATGGAAAGCGCGTTCGCGTATCCGGCGTGCAGGACGGCCCATTCGCCGACGGCAAGGAACAGCTTGGCGGTTACTACATGATCGAAGCGGACGATCTCGACGAAGCGCTCGACTGGGCGGCGCGCTGCCCTTGCGCTTCTTATGGTTATGTCGAAGTGCGTCCGGTCTGGAACATCGGCGGCTGATATGAGCGATGCGCGGGCCGTTGCGGAAGAAACCGCCCGCGCGTCCTACGGACGTCTGCTCGCCTGGCTGTCCGCCCGCACCCGGGACGTCGCCGCCGCAGAAGACGCGCTCGCAGATGCGTTCAGGGCGGCGCTCGAACACTGGCCGGAGAAAGGCGTTCCCGATGCGCCGGAAGCCTGGCTGCTTACCGCCGCCCGCCGGAAACTCATCGACCGGTCGCGCCGCGCCAGAACACAAGCCGACAGCGCGCCGGCGCTTGTGCTTGCGGCGGAAGAAGCTGAAGCCGCCATGCGCGCGGATGAAACCTTTCCCGACGAACGATTGAAGCTCCTGTTCATTTGCGCGCATCCGGCGATCGATCCCGCCATCCGGTCGCCGCTGATGCTGCAAACCGTCATGGGTCTCGACGCGGGACGCATCGCATCGGCGTTTCTGGTTTCTCCCGCAGCCATGAGCGGGCGGCTTGTGCGGGCCAAACGCAAGATCAAGGCGGCGCGCATCCCGTTCGAACCGCCGCCGGCGGGAGCGCTTCATTCCCGGCTGGCCGCCGTGCTGGAGGCGATCTACACCGCATTCGGCGCCGGCTGGGACGATCCTGAAGACGCCGGCGCCGGCGACCTGACGCGGGAAGCGATATTCCTAGCGCGTCTCATCACCGAACTGGCGCCGGATGCAGCCGAAGGCTGGGGTCTTCTCGCTCTCATGCTACATGCCGACGCCCGCAAACCGGCGCGCCGCGAAAACGGCGCCTATGTTCCCCTCGCGGAACAGAATATCGAGCGATGGGACCGTGAGAAAATCGCCGCCGCTGAAGCGGCGCTGACCAAAGCCTGGCGGCTTGGAGACGCTGGTCCTTATCAGATCGAGGCCGCCATCCAGTCTGCCCACAACGCCGGACGGCTGAGCGGGCGCGATACGCGTGAAGATGTAGCGATGCTTTATAAAAAGCTGGTGGAATTGTCACCGAGCATCGGCGCGCAAGTCGGCTACGCCGCCGCGCTGGCGAACAGCGCCAACACCGAGAAAGCGCTCACCGTCCTTGACGGCGTCGATCTTACACGCGTCGAGAAATATCAGTCCTACTGGGCGGTGCGCGCGCATGTCTTGAAGGCGCTCGGCTTTCATGCTGAGGCGGTCGACGCCTATGATCGCGCAATTGGTCTTACTGAAGATATGCCGACGAGGCGGTTTCTGATCGAAAAGAAAGCCGCGTTAAAGAATTAGTTCCGCCAGTTTCCGGCGATGATAGGCGGCGTCGCCATATTGCGAGGCATGCCAGATGGCGCGCCGACGATAGAGCTGCGCATCGCACTCATAGGTGAAGCCGAACCCGCCATGAAACTGGATCGCCCGATCCGCCGCATAGGACAACGCCTTGTCGGCTTCCGCTTTCGCCATGCGCGTCGCGATCTCGCCGGTTCCCTGTTCATTGAAACAATGAGCCGCGGCGTAAAGATGCGAACGCGCCTGCTCGTATTGCGTGAAGGCGTTGACGGTCGGGTGCTTCAGCCCCTGATAGGCGCCGATCAGCTTGCCGAACTGCTTGCGGGTCTGGAGATAGTCGATCGTATAGTCGATTACGGCCTGCGTCCCGCCGACCATCTCCGCCGCAGCCAGGAGGTTGGCCGCGAGATGAATATGCGCAAGCGCCGCCCGCGCCTTCGCGGGGTCCAGCAGCGCGCTCGCCGGAACGTCAACCCCATCGAGCTTCAGTTCATATGAACGCCTGGTTTCGTCGATGATGACTTCGCGGCGCAACGCGCCGTCAGGCAACGCACCGCACTCAATCATGACCAGCGCCGGTTCGCCTTCATAAAGAACCGAAGCAATGATCCATCTGGCGGCGCTCGCATCCCAGACAAAGTTTTTAACGCCGGAAAGGCTGAATTTATCGCCGGCCCTCTCGGCTCGCGCCTTGAGATGAACAAGACTCCAGTCGCCGCTTTCCTCGCTCAGCGCCAGCGTTGCGATCTCACCGGCGATGATCTGCGGCAGGAAGGTTTTCCTCTGTTCTTCCGTTCCGCCGGCAAGCAGCGCCTGCGCGGCCAGCGTCGATGAACAGAACGGACCGGCCAGCAGCCGTCTTCCCATCTGCTCTATCACCGGCGCGACTTCGGCGAGGCCCAACCCCGCGCCGTCATACTCTTCAGGAATCGCGATCCCGAGCCAGCCGAGCGCAACGATCTCATTCCAGACAGCCGGATCGTAACCCTTTTCGTCGTCCAGCAGCTTGCGCGCCTTTTCGACCGGCGATTTCTCACGGCAGAAACTGGTTGCAACTTCAAGAAGATCAGCCTGCGCCTCGCTGAACCCCATGCGTCCGAGATGGTCCATGATCTTAGCCTTTCGGAAGGCCAAGCACATGCTCGGCGATGATGTTGCGCTGAATTTCCGAGGTGCCGCCGCCGATGGTCGCCGCGAAGGAGTTGAGATAACTCCGCGTCCAAAGTCCGCGCTCGACGGCGTTGGGCTCGCCTACATAATAGCCGCCCTTCGCACCCGTCAGCGACATCGCGAAAGCGGTGAGGCGCTGGGCGAACTCGCTCCACATCAGTTTGGCGGAAAGCGGCAGCGCCATGGGCCGGTCCTGCACCAGCGGCGCAATGCGCCCGCGCTGATCGCACAAGTCCAAAGCCTGGCCTTCGATGATAAACTCCACCAGCTTGTCGCGCACCAGCGGATCTTCAATCGCCGGCGCGCCGTCCCGTTTCATTTCCTTCGCCAGATCAACCACGGACGCAACGTCAATCGGCGTCATGATGTAGCCGCCGGCCTGTCCGCCGCGCGCGCCGCGCTCATATTCAAGCGTCCGCAAAGCGATCAGCCAGCCCTGCCCTTCCTCGCCCATCAGGCAACCGGCGGGAATGCGCGCATCGGTAAAGAAAGTCTGCGTGAAGCCGTATTCGCCGGAGATCTTCCGGATCGGATGGGTTTCAACACCAGCGACCGTCATCGGCGCCAGGAAGAAGCTCAAGCCGGCGTATTTGTTCGGCGCGTCCTTATTCGTGCGCGCCAGCAGGATCATATATTTCGCGTAATTGCCGAGGGTAGTCCAGATTTTCGACCCGTTCAGCACATAATCGCCGCCGTCGCGCACCGCCGTCAGTTGAGCATTGCCAAGATCGGAGCCGTTGTCAGGTTCGGAAAACCCCTGACACCAGATATCTTCCGCTGACAGAATATTTTTGAGATGCTTACTCTTTTCTGCTTCCGCGCCCATATCAAGGAGCAGCGGGCCCGCCCAGTTGAGACCGATCGCATTGAGCATGATCGGCCCCTTATGGCGTCGCATGGCCTCGGTCGCCGCATCCTGAAACGCCTGATCGAGACCGCCGCCGCCATAGTCGGTTGGCCACGCGGCGCCGAGATAACCGGCCTCGTAAACCTTGCGCTGCCAGTCGCGCAGAAACTCGAACTGCTGGTCGGTCCCGACTTCGAGAAATGACAGCGGCAGCATGAAACCCGGGTCGCCCGGCGTATTCTCGGCGAACCAGGCGTCAGCCTGCTTCGCGAATTCAGCCAGTTCCTGCTGATCGACCTTGCCCATTAAAACCCCGTCGTGTTTCATCCCGTTGTTTTCGAATCCTTCTACCGACCCATCGCCGCCGCGGCAAAAGAGAATTACAGTCACGTCCATGACGGCCAGAAAAACGATAAAGATCGGGGGGGCCAGCGGCTATTGGGGCGAAAGCGCCATGGCGACGCCGCAACTTCTGAAAGCCGGCGGGCTCGATTATATCGTTTTCGACTATCTCGCCGAGATCACTATGTCGATCATGGCCCGCGCCCGCGCGAAAGACCCTTCCGCCGGTTATGCGGCTGATTTCATTTCCGCCGTCATGAAACCGAATCTTGCCGAGATCGCGCGGCAGGGCGTCAGGATTATCGCCAACGCCGGCGGCGTGAACCCGGAAGGCTGCGCTGCGGCCGTGCGGGCGCTGGTGAAGGAAGCGGGGCTCGCTCTCAAGGTCGGCGTCATCGCCGGCGACGATTTGATGGCGCGCAAAGAAGAGATCGCCGCTGCAGCGCCGAAAGAAATGTTTACGAGCGCCGATTTGCCGGCGCTGGACAAGATCGCCTCGATCAACGCCTATCTCGGCGCCTTCCCGATTGCAAAGGCGCTGGACATGGGCGCTGACATCGTCATCACCGGGCGTTGCGTCGACAGCGCGGTGACGCTTGGTCCGTGCATTCACGAATTCGGCTGGAAGGCGGACGACTGGGATTTGCTCGCAGCCGGCGCGCTCGCAGGACATATTCTTGAATGCGGCCCGCAGGCGACCGGCGGCAACTTCACAGACTGGGAAGACGCCGGCGACATTGCGGCTATCGGCTATCCCGTCGGCGAGATCAGCGACGACGGAACGCTGGTCGTCACCAAGCCCGACGGAACCGGCGGGATCGTCAATGTTGGAACCGTCGCTGAGCAACTCGTTTACGAGATCGGCGACCCGCAAGCCTATCTGCTGCCGGATGTGGTCTGCGACTTCTCGCAAGTTGAGATCACCGAAGCAGCGCCGAACCGCGTGCGCGTTTCCGGCGCCAAAGGCCGCCCGGCGCCTGACGCGTACAAGACATCCCTTACCTTTGAAGACGGCTGGCGCGCGGGCATGCTTTTAAGCTTCATCGGGATGGACGCGGACAAGAAAGCGCGGCTGTTCGCTGACGCGGCCTTCGAACGCACGCGCAAAACCTTCCGCCGTTTCAACGCAGGCGACTTCACCGAAACAAGCGTCGAAACGATTGGCGACCCGAACAGGGAAGTAACGCTCAAGATCGCCGCCAAACACGCTGACGCCATGGGGGTTGGCCTTTTATTGAAAGAAACCGCTGGGCTCGGCCTTGCAACGCCGCCGGGGCTCACGATCTTCTCTGGCGGCGGCAGACCGAAACCGTCGCCAGTCGTACGCCTCTTTTCCTGTCTAATGCCTAAAACCGACATCGACATCACAATCGATGTCGACGGCGAGCGCTGTGCGTTCAAAGACGCGCCAGGAAAAAAATACGACCCGTCGAAGTTTGAACATCCTGTTCCGCCCGCAGCCCCGGCGCCCGGCGACACGATAGACGTTCCGCTTATCAAGCTCGCCTGGGCGCGCTCAGGCGACAAGGGCGACAAGGCGAATATCGGCCTCATTGCGCGTGAAGCCGAATATCTTCCCTATATCTGGGCGGCGCTTGATGAAACAACGATTGCGAAACGCTTCGCGTCCTTCATTGAAGGCGGCGCCGACGCGAGCAAAGTTAAACGTTTTTATATGCCGGGACCGTACGCCATCAACTTTCTGATCGACGCTGCGCTCGGCGGCGGCGGCGTTGCATCCTTGCGCAACGATCCGCAAGGCAAGGCCTATGCGCAAATGCTGCTCGACTATCCAATCTCGATACCGGCCGAACTGGCGAAGGCGCTTTGAATGACGGTCTACAAATCAAAGATAAGCACGAATTCTGAAACTTATCAGAAAAACTACGCCGAAATGACGGCGCTGGTCGAAAAGCTTCGAGAGCTGAACGCCCGCGCTCCGGCGCGATCCGCGGCCCGCAAGGAACGCTTCGAAGCGCGCGGACAGCTTTTGCCGCGCGAACGGCTCGCCCGCCTTCTCGATCCCGGCATGCCATGGTTCGAGATCGGCAATATCGCCGGATACCTTCTCGATACGGAGCAGGAAGAAAAATCAATCCCCGGCTCGACGATCATGTCGGGGATCGGGTTCATTAACGGCGCGCGCTGCGCCATCGTCAACGACGACAGCGGCATCAAGGCCGGCGCGATGACCACCGCGGGCGGCTATCGTTTGAAACGCGCGCAGGAAATCGCTCTCGCCCAGAGGATGCCGTTCGTCCACCTCGTCGAAAGCGCCGGCGGCGACTTGATGAACTACACGGTCGAAGGCTTCCTGCAAGGCGGCGGCCTTTTCGCCAATCTGGCGCGGCTTTCCAAAGCCGGGCTTCCAGTCATCTCCGTACTGCACGGATCATCGACCGCCGGCGGCGCCTACATGCCGGGGCTGTCCGACTATGTCATCGCCGTCAAAGGCCGCGGCAAGGCGTTTCTCGCCGGTCCGCCGCTTTTGAAAGCTGCAACCGGCGAGATTGCGACGGAGGAAGAACTCGGCGGCGCGGAGATGCATGCAAGCATATCAGGGCTCGCGGAGTATCTCGCCGATGACGACGGCGAAGCGATCCGGATTGCGCGGGAAGTCGTTGCGCGATTGCAATGGAACCGGCGTTGTCCTGTGATGCCGCAAAAGAGCTTTCGCGAACCCGTTTACAACCCTGACGAAATTCTCGGCCTCGCACCAACCGATTACCGCAAACCGTACGATGTTCGCGAAGTGGTCGCGCGCATCGTCGACGCCTCGGACTTCTCTGACTTCAAGCCGCGCTACGGCGTCTCAACCGTTTGCCTGCAGGCTGAAGTTTACGGGATGCCGTGCGGACTCATCGGCAATAACGGGCCGATCGACCCTGACGGCGCAACCAAGGCGGCGCAGTTCATGCAGCTTTGCGATCAGGCTGATATTCCCCTCGTGTTTCTGCAAAATACAACGGGCTATCTGGTTGGAAAAGAATACGAACAGGGTGGTATGATCAAGCATGGCTCGAAGATGATCCAGGCCGTCACCAACGTCTCCGTCCCACGCATTACGTTCATGATCGGCGCGAGCTACGGCGCCGGAAATTACGGCATGTGCGGACGCGGATATGATCCGGATTTCTGCGTCACCTGGCCCAACGCCTCCATGGGCGTGATGGGCGGCGCGCAGGCCGCGCAAGTGATGACGATCATCGCCGAGGCGGCCGCCGAAAAAGCAGGAACCGACGTCAATCGCGATCAGCTCGCCATGCAGGAAAAAATGCTCACCCACATGTTCGATCGGCAATCGAGCGCCTTCTACACGTCAGGACACTGTCTCGACGACGGCATGATCGACCCGCGCGATACGCGCCAGACTTTAGGCTTTTTGTTGTCGACCGTCTGGGAGGCGAAACACCGCGACGTCAAATCCAACAGCTTCGGCATTGCGCGAATGTAAAGGTGATTTAGAGTGCTGCTTGTCTTGATAAAACCTCCGCTCATTCCCGCGAAAGCGGGAATCCATAAATCGTTGAGCCTATGGATCCCCGCTTTCGCGGGGATGAGCGGGTGTTGAGCTTGTAAACATGGCGAAGTCGCATTTTTTCCAATCCATCCTAATCGCCAACCGTGGCGAGATCGCCTGCCGCATCATCCGCACGGCGAAGGCGATGGGATTGCGCACAATTGCTGTTTATTCGGATGCGGACAGGAACGCACCGCATGTGAAACAGGCGGACGAAGCCATTCACATCGGTCCGCCGCCTGTGGGTGAATCCTATCTCGACATGGAACGCATTCTATCGGCTGCAAAGGAAAGCGGCGCGGATGCCGTTCACCCCGGTTACGGTTTTCTTTCGGAGAATGCGAGCTTCGCCAAAGCCTGCGCCGGCGCCGGGCTGATTTTCATCGGCCCCACGCCCGACGCCATCGATTTGATGGGCGACAAGGCGAAAGCAAAACGCCGGATGATTGAGGCCGGCGTACCGTGCGTGCCGGGCTATCAGGATAAGGATCAGTCCGACGCCGCGCTCACCGACGCCGCGCAAAAGGTCGGCTTTCCAATCATGGTGAAGGCCGCAGCCGGCGGCGGCGGTCGCGGCATGCGCCTTGTGACGGATGAAAAAAACCTCGCCGCCGCCATCAAGACCGCCCGCAGCGAAGCGGAAAACGCCTTCGGCTCTGGCGACCTCATTTTAGAGCGCGCCATCATCAGGCCGCGCCATGTGGAGATACAGGTTTTCGCCGACAGCCACGGGCATGTCGTCCATCTCGGCGAACGCGACTGCTCGGTGCAGCGCCGCCACCAGAAGGTGCTGGAAGAAGCGCCCTCGCCGGCCGTCGATGCCGCGCTTCGAGAGAAGATGGGCGCTTCGGCGGTAAAGGCGGCGAAAGACATTGGTTATGTCGGCGCGGGAACCGTAGAGTTCCTGCTCGATCAATCGGGCGCGTTCTATTTTCTTGAAATGAACACGCGCCTTCAGGTCGAGCATCCGGTGACGGAAATGGTGACGGGTTTTGACCTTGTCGAATGGCAGATCCGCGTCGCCCGCGGCGAACCGCTCGGCTTCGCGCAGGATGATGTGAACCTTACCGGTCACGCCATCGAAGCGCGGCTTTACGCGGAAGATGTCAGCAAGGATTTTCTGCCCGCCACCGGCGCGATCGATTTCTGGCGCCCGGCGTCCGGCGATGGCGTACGTATCGACGCCGGGATTGCGACCGGCGGCGAAGTTTCGCCTTACTACGATCCGATGCTCGCGAAAGTCATCGCCCATGGGACAACGCGTGAAGACGCCAGAGCGCGGCTCGTTGAGGCGCTTAAAGAAACGGCGCTTTTCGGCGTTGCAACCAATCGCAAGTTTCTGATCGACGCTCTCGAGCGCCCCGCCTTCGTAAACGGCGAAGCGACGACAGCCTTTATCGGGGAAGCCTTCACCACGGACGACCTTTCGGCGGCGCCATTGAGCAGGGAAGACGCAGCCATCGCTTCGGCGCTTCTTCATGTCGCCGCGAGGGAGGCGGCTCTTGAGCAAGCCGTTTCCGCGCCGCGTGCGCTTCTCAACTGGTCGAGCGGTGAGACTATCAAGACCCCGTATCGTTTCGAATGCCGGGGCGAGGTTCATGCGCTTACAATAGCGCCGACCGAAAGACCGGAACGCTACTCTATCGAGACAGAGGACTCCGCTCATGTCGCAAAGGTGAAAACCGTTTCAAGCAACGCAGCGGAGATCCAGGTCGATAACCGCGCCGTTTCCGTTCTCTACAATCTTCCTGACGGCCCCGGCGGCGGGCGCATTCAGGTTTCCATCGGCGGGCGTGATTTCGATCTCGTCAATCTCAACGCCGTTGCGGTTTCGGCTGAAGACGCCGCTGGCGCGGGAGCAGTGACGGCGCCAATGCACGGCATGCTGATCGAACTCTTCGCGAAAGAAGGCGACGTTGTTCAAAAAGGCGATCGCCTCGCTGTTCTTGAAGCCATGAAAATGCAGCATGAACTCATCGCCGAAATCGACGGCAAGGTCGCGGCAGTTCACGCGACGCCGGGCGTTCAGGTCGCCGCCGATACGCTGCTGATGGAGATCGAAGGTGAGTAACGCTCAGCCGCTCATTCCCGCGAAAGCGGGAATCTATTTCATTGCTGCATGGATCCCCGCCTTCGTGGGGATGAGCGGAGGTTCAGTATAAATGATTACTGAAGCTGACGACTTTCATGATGAAAGCGAAGCATTAGCGGCGATACTGGATAACGCGGCTGATACGGCGTTTCAAACCGTTACGCTCTTCAAGGGCTGGACCATCGAAGACGTCATCGCTCATCTTTATTTGTGGAACCATGCGGCAGCGCTGACATTGCAGTCTCGAGAAGCGTTTCAGGATTTTCTGAAACAGGTCGCCGCCGGTTTTATGAACGGCAAGAGCCATCCTCAAACTCAACGCGAATGGCTCAACGAGACCCAGAACGGGCTCGCTGGAAAAGCGCTCTATGAAAAATGGCGCGAGACCTATCCGGCGCTAGCCGCTTCTTATAATAGCGCCGCCCCCGACGCCCGCCTCGGCTGGGTCGGCCCGGATATGAGCGCCAGGGCCTGCATCATCGCCCGTCAGATGGAAACATGGGCGCACGGACAGGAAGTTTTCGATGTGCTCGGCCTCGAACGAGAGGAAAAAGACCGTATAAAGAACATCTGTCATCTGGGCGTTACGACCTATAGCTGGACCTTCCGCAATCGCGGGGAAGAGCCGCCCCAGCCGAAGCCTTATGTGCGCCTCGCCGCCCCTTCCGGCGCGGTATGGGAATGGAACGCCCCCCAGGAAGACAACAGGGTCGACGGCGCCGCCGTCGACTTCGCCCGGATCGTCACGCAAACCCGCAATATCGCCGACACCGGGCTCGAAACCCGGGGGCCCGCCGCCATGCGCTGGATGGAAACCGCCCAGTGCTTCGCCGGCGCCCCGGAAACGCCGCCGGCCAGGGGCGCGCGCCACAAAGCCTGAGCCTTTTCCGGCGATTGACGCCCGCCCCGCCCGCTGCCAAACCATGGGCGAAAACCCGCCGACAAGAGGAGCTCCATGCGCGAGGAATTCTACGCCCGGATCGATGCTGTGCTCGCCGACATTCGCGAACAGGGCCTTGAAAAGAACGAACGCCAGATCACCTCGGCCCAGGGCCCTGAAATCGACGTCGTCCATAACGGCGAAACGGTGCGCGTCTTGAATTTCTGCGCCAACAACTATCTCGGCCTCGCCGACAACGCCGACCTCGTCGACGCCGCCAAGGCGACCATGGAGACGCACGGCTATGGCATGGCGTCGGTGCGGTTCATCTGCGGCACCACCGATCTCCACCGCCGGCTCGAAAAGGAAATCGCCGATTTCCTCGGCTATGAAGACTCCATTCTCTTCGCCGCCTGTTTCGACGCCAATGGCGGCGTCTTCGAGCCGCTCCTCGAGGCGGAAGACGCGATCATTTCCGACGCGCTCAATCACGCCTCGATCATCGACGGCGTGCGCCTGTGCAAGGCGAAGCGCTATCGCTACGCCAATTCTGACATGAGCGATCTCGAGACCCAACTGAAGCAGGCGGACGCCGATGGCGCGCGCACGAAACTGATCGTCACCGACGGCGTCTTTTCCATGGACGGCTATATTGCGAAGCTCGACGAGATCTGCGCGCTCGCCGACACATATGGCGCGCTCGTCATGGTCGACGATGCGCATTCGACCGGCTTCATGGGGCCGGGCGGCAAGGGCACGCCCACCCATTGCGGCGTCGCGGAACGCGTCGACATTCTCACCGGCACCCTCGGCAAGGCGCTCGGCGGCGGCATGGGCGGTTATATCTGCGCTTCAGCGAATGTGGTTCACTTGTTGCGCAACCGCGCCCGGCCTTATCTCTTTTCGAATGCGCTGACGCCGGCGCTGCTCGGCGCGTCGATGAAAACCTTCGAACTGATCCGCAATGGCGACGGCCTTCGCAAACAGCTCTTCCGCAACGCCGAGCGTTTCCGCGCGCAGATGACGGAAGCCGGTTTCGATCTTCTTCCGGGCGAACACCCGATCATCCCGGTGATGATCGGCGACGCCAAGAAAGCCGGTGAAATGGCGGCGGCGCTGATGGACGAAGGAGTTTACGTCACCGCCTTCTCATACCCGGTCGTGCCGAAGGGTCTTGCACGCATCCGAACCCAGATGTGTGCGGGACATTCAGACGAACAAGTCGACCGCGCCGCGGCGGCCTTCGCAAAGGTCGGGAAAGAGTTGGGCGTGATATAGATGCTGGCAACGAAAGTTCTCAGTCTATTGGTTCTTTGCTCCGCACTGCTCACAGCAAATGCTTGGGCGCAGGAGGGACCGTATCTGGACTACGATGAATATGACCAGCAACTGGACGATGCAAACGCTCTCATAGAAGCAGAACGTTATGCTGAAGCCCTCATAGCGTTTCAAGAATTGAGCACTGTCAGGCTTTTCGAAGCGCCCAATTACGAACCATTTTTCTTTATCGCCAAGTCGCAATATTTTCTCGGGCAACTCACTGACGCAAACGAGAATTTGCGGCAGTTTAAATGCATGCTCCGGGTCGATTCAGGCGCTATGAAATGCGCCAATGCGGTGGACTACGAAAAAAGCACGCCGGATAATCGCGTATATTACGACACTGATTTCTCTGGGCTGGACCTCTGCTTTCATCGTATGTGCGACGAACTCTATCATAGCTATTACGAAGACCCTTCCGAGGCTACGCTTCAACGCATTGCGAAATATTGGGTGGATGTCGATATGCTACAATCGCAAATCAATAACGAAATCGCCAAAAGAGAACTGCCATGAAAGCCCTGATGAAAGCAAAGCCTGAAGAAGGCATCTGGATGCTCGATACGACGCGGCCGGAAATCGGCCCGAACGACGTCCTGATCAAGGTCAAACGCTCGGCGATCTGCGGCACTGACGTTCACATCTATAACTGGGACGACTGGGCGCAAAAGACGATCCCCGTGCCGATGACCGTGGGTCATGAGTTCTCCGGCGAAGTCGTCGAGATCGGGTCGGAAGTTCATCCCGAACACGCGACCTTCAAGATCGGCGACCGGGTTTCCGCCGAAGGCCATGTCACCTGCGGTTATTGCCGCAACTGCCGCGCCGGCAAGCGCCATCTCTGCCGCAATACGGTCGGCGTCGGCGTCAACCGGCCGGGCTCGTTCGCGGAATATGTCGCCGTCCCCGCCTTCAATGTCTACAAACTGCCTGACGATATCTCCGACGAACTCGGCGCGATCTTCGATCCTTACGGTAACGCGACGCATACCGCCCTCGCCTTCGATCTCGTCGGCGAGGATGTCCTGATCACCGGCGCCGGGCCGATCGGCATCATGGCGGCGGCGATCGCGAAATTCGTCGGCGCGCGTCATGTGGTCGTCACTGACGTCAACGATTACCGCCTCGATCTCGCCAGAAAGATGGGTGCGACCCGCACGGTCAATGTCGCCAGCGACTCGCTCAAGGATGTGATGAGCGACCTCAAGATGACCGAAGGCTTCGATGTTGGCCTTGAAATGTCGGGTGTCCCGAGCGCCTTCCAGGCCATGCTCGAAACCATGAATCACGGCGGCAAGGTCGCCATGCTCGGGATCATGCCCAACGGCGCCGGGATCGACTGGGACAAGGTGATCTTCAAAGGGCTTGAGATCAAAGGCATTTACGGGCGGCGCATGTTCGAGACCTGGTACAAGATGGGCGCGATGCTGCAGGCCGGGCTCGACCTGACGCCGATCCTCACCCACAGCTTTTCCATCGAGGACTACCAGAAAGGCTTCGACATCATGCGCTCGGGCCAGTCCGGCAAGGTGATACTGGAGTGGTGAGGCGAACGGCGCTAATCGAGAGTGATGGCCGGTTTTTTTAAACTTCTGTTCGGTGTCGCGATCATCGCCGCCATCGGCGTTCTGAGCATCAATCAGGGCCGCCTGCCGGGCTCGGCGGCGTCGGCGCGCGATGCGCTCTGGGCGAAAACCGACGCCGCTATTGCAGAAGCCGATGCGCCATGGGCGCAGGTTTCTCTCGAAGGCCAAAAGATTGTTGTTCGCGGCGAGGCGCCGTCGGCGGACGCCCTCGCCAAACTCAAAACCGAACTTGCAAGCGCCGCCGGTCCCGGCGGCCCTGTCTTCGGCGGGATCACCAGCGTCGACGCTTCTGGCGTTTCGGTTGTTGAAGGCCCGCCGCCTGCCGATCCCTTTATCTGGGCCGCCGAGCATGAAGGCGGCGACCTTTCTCTTTCCGGCTATGCGCCGAGCCAGCCGGCGCGCGACGCCGTGCTTCAGCTTGCTGCGATGCGGTTCCCGGGCAGGCGCATTGCCGGCGAGCTTCAACTTGCTTCCGGCGGGCCGCCTGAAGACGCCTGGCTTGCGGCGGTGTCTGCAAGCCTTCAGGCGCTGGCGCAACTTGAAGCAGGTAAGGTCGACGCCAGAGGCGCGCAATTTTCCATCAACGGCGTCGCGGCGGACGAACTGCGCGCCGCGGCGGTGCGCGATTACATGGAAAGGCTCGACGGGGGCGTTACTGGGACTTCGGAAGTCCGCATCAAAGCGCCCGCTTCCGCCGCCAGTCCGTTGGAAACGGAAACTGACGAGAGCTTCGAAGAGGAAGCGCCAACGTCCGCGCTGGAAGCCACGGCTGGCGAAGAGGCCGTCGCCGAGGTGACGACAGCGGCGCCCCCCACGCCGGAACCGATGATCGACGACTGCCGCCCCCGTCTCGAAGTCGCGCTGGACGGCGTCGATATTTCATTCGACACGTCGCGCGCCGCGCTTGACGAGCCCACGGAAGACGCTTTGCGGTCTCTTGCAACCGTCCTTCTGGTTTGCCCGCAATACACCCTCGCCATCACCGGCCACACCGATTCCCGCGGCGATTCGCGCCGCAATCAGCGCTTGAGCCTCGAACGCGCCGAAGCAGTTGCAGCCTTCCTCGCGGATGCAGGAGTTGAAGTCACGCGGCTCCGGACCAGCGGCGCCGGCGAGATCGAGCCGGTCGGCGATAACGGCACCGAAGCGGGACGGGCCCAGAATCGGCGCATTGAGTTTGAACTGATGCCGGCCGAACAGGAGTAGACGGGACAGAAAATGCTTTGGCTTGCCGCTCATATGTGGTTTTTGCTGCTTTTCGCTTTCGCGACAGGGCTCGCCATCGGATGGTGGATATGGGGCGGACGGAAGCGGCCGGCGGGACTTGAGCCGGAAGAGCCCGTCATGGGCAGCCTTGAGGACGATTTCGCTGTTCCAGCGCCCGAGCCGGAAACGGATTTTGATGGTGAAGACAACCGCTAGCGTTCGCGCGACTGGCGGCGAGAGTGATGGAGACGCGCGATGATCCCCCGCTATGCAAGGGCCGAGATGACCGACATCTGGTCGCCGGAGACGAAATACAAAATCTGGTTCGAGATCGAAGCTCACGCCGCCACGCAGCAGGCGAAGCTTGGCGTTATCCCTGAAGACGCCGCCGCGACGGTCTGGAAAAAAGGCCGGAACGCGAAATTCGACGCGGACCGCGTCGACGAGATCGAACGCGAGGTCAAACACGATGTGATCGCGTTCCTCACCCATCTCGCTGAACTGGTGGGGCCGGAGGCGCGTTTCGTTCATCAGGGCATGACGTCGTCGGATGTGCTCGACACCTGTCTATCCGTGCAGCTGACGCGCGCGAGCGACCTGCTTCTCGCCGGCATGGACCGCGTGCTGGCGGCGCTTAAGAAACGCGCCTTCGAACACAAGAACGATGTCTGCGTCGGGCGCAGCCACGGCATCCACGCCGAGCCGACCACTTTCGGGGTGAAGCTCGCCGGATTTTATGCAGAGTTCGAGCGGGGCCGGAAACGCCTCGAGGCCGCCCGTTCGGAGATCGCCGTTTGCGCGATTTCGGGCGCGGTCGGCACCTTCGCCAACATCGATCCGTCGGTTGAGGCCTATGTCGCGGAACAGATGGGTCTCGCCATCGAACCGGTCTCGACGCAAGTCATTCCGCGCGACCGGCATGCGGCGTTTTTCGCCGCCCTCGGCGTCATCGCCTCATCGGTCGAGCGGCTGGCCGTTGAGATCCGCCATCTCCAGCGCTCGGAAGTGCTCGAAGTCGAAGAATATTTCTCCAAGGGCCAGAAGGGCTCCTCGGCGATGCCGCACAAGCGCAAC